>Ga0315548_1001444_pt1 | contig 20079 bp, 16 predicted proteins | sample SalMarSW160110MG_2_FD_202540 | JGI IMG/M metagenome (GOLD analysis project Ga0315548, IMG submission 202540) | Salt marsh sediment microbial communities from the Plum Island Ecosystem LTER, Massachusetts, United States - Salt Marsh Sediment SW1601-110 ...
CGGGCTCATAGCCGAGTCCCATTGTAGCGTGTCCCTGGGGGTCGAGGTCAATTAATAAAACGCGTCTTGCCAACACAGCAAAACCCACCGCGGTATTTATGGCGGTAGTTGTCTTACCACAACCGCCTTTTTGATTGACTACTGCTACTGTCCTCATTACCTGAGACCCAAAACGTATCGAAAACCAATGGTCCTTCACATTTTGTCTAAAGCGTTATTGCCCGGCAAAATGGAGCCCCACGGGCCGAGCCCGTGGTACCTCCATCGCTTCGGCGGAATCCGCCGAAGCATTCCCGCCTATATGTTATAGAAAATTCGCCTTTACTAAGGAGAAAGCTATGTATGAAACCAAAAGAAGCATCCTGACGCTCCTCCTTGAACATAAAAAGAGTATCTACTCAAGAGAAAACTGTCAAGAAAAAAACGATGAGAAACTCGAAAACTCACTTACAACAATCAAGCTCAGAAAAGCAATTTTCGAGACAATAAAGCCAAAAAAGCACGGTGAGCCCGGTTCCCTTCTAATAAGTCGATGGCTTACTTTCTATTGACTGTGTCCACCTGCTGCCGTTCTTTTCAAATTCAACCTTGTCTTTGTATATTTTGACAATGTTAATGCCATGGAAAGCGTCCCCTTCATGCACTATTCGGTTACCAATTACAGCAGATGGTTCGTCCTCGCTGTAGAGGATGCCGGTTACGAGTCGATACATCGGCGTCGTAGTAACCTGGGTATTAGCAGGGAAAGAACACAAAAGGGTCCGGCCTAATCCCCGTATATTAGTTATTACAGCACCCTGTTCTTTTACAAAGGGCGCCAATGTCACTGACAAGGCTATGATGATAAGAAGCGGCACCGCTACGGTCTTACCGGCCCTGTTTCTCAAGTATAACCAGCTGGTCCAGAATAAGACAAATGCACCGAATGCCAAAATACCCATCCGAAATAAAAAGCTATTAGTGTTTTCTATTGCATGCAAACTCAGAGGCAGGCCCGGCTCGTACCCCAAACTCCCTATGACCGCCAGAACATTAGAGACCAGAAGAATCCATGCAAAAAAAATCAATGCTTTATCTATTTTAGTGGCACGTTTGGACAAATGGCCGTATTTCCCCTGCCATCTGGCCCATTGCCGGGCTGCCATAACAGTTGCCTTTGCGTGGGTTTCAGAATATTGGGGGGGTTTTTCTGCTGTGCCGTGGAGCAAACGCAGAACGTCGCTGTTTTTGGGTACATTTATGCCTGGAGAATCAAGAAGCTTTGATATCACTTGGCTTGTTAATACGCTATTTTTTTTACGATTTGCCATCGTCACCTCCTTTGACCAATCAGACATTTCGCGCTACGGGACAGCAGTTTTTGCGTAGTGGGCTTGGTTGAAATCAAAAAACAAGCCTCCTCACCACCTTTTTTCCGGGAAACCTATAGATTCCCCACTGTTGTACTCCAATACAACCAACTTTTTGGTGGAGGAAAAACTGGCAGGAAAGAAAGGGCTTCCTTTACCGCTACCGTTCCTCCTTGATACAGTTGCGGATTATAACTGTTCAAATCAAATTGTCAAGAAAAAAGTCCTATAAAAAACAATTTTTTCCGCAGTTATACATAACCTTAAAAAGTGGTTTTTTGAACAAAAAGAGCGTTTCTTTTCTCTTAATTTCTCATCCAAAGCCGTCCGGCCTTATTTAATTTCCACCTGATGTCTACTTCTTCTGCCCTGAATAAAAAAGTGTCATTATTTCAAGACAAGATATCGACGGGTCGTAGATACACCCCATTTTCAAGAATCTCATCTGTCAGAATGGGAAATATGTGGTGAGGCGAATTTAAAAAACCAATTACAACAAAATGTATGTGAACAGGACTGTAAGCGCCTGCTTTCAGACCTTATAAAAAAATATATTTGTTACATCACCGACTTTGGCATCTTACTCATTCTGCTAACGGGTCAAACCAGAAGTGGCTTCATTCGAGAAAAAGTCAGAGCTGTCCGAGTTTATCATATAAAACTGTACCCAAGGCAAGACAACCAATAATGATACCCCCTAAAAGCAAAAATAAAAGGATAACCGCACCAGGATTGTCTTCCATCAGCCCTTTCCAGAACCACTGCCCTATTGATAACCTTGGCCGACTACTTGTTCTTGCAACTTTCCGCTTGGCCCTGGAACGTTGTTTCTTTAAATCGGCCTTTGGCTTAACGGCAGTAAATTTTTCTGTTTTTACTTCTGGTCCACCAGCCCGGTAAGCTGGCACCTCCTTGCCAATGTTGAGGTTCTCCAATTCCGCCATATCCAAAACGGGTGATTCCGGTTCCACTGCCTCTGACTCAGGTAACTCGAAATCGCCAAGCTCAATCTCCCCTGCTTCAGGCTCCGCGATTTCTTCTTTGCCCGTTTGCAGTTCTGCGGTTTCGGGGGCTACAGCTTCGGATGCTGCTTTTTCTTCTGCCTGCACCTTTGGTTCTATCGAAATACCTTTTTCAGCTGCCAAGGCCTCAACTTCTTCGGCCTTGAGCAGCGAATCCGAGCCAATGCGAAACTCACGCAGCTTATCTTGCTTGATTAGCTCTTTTACCTCTTTCTCTGTAATATTGAGTTTTTTGGCGGTTTCTTTTAATGAATAGAACATACCAGCCATAAAAATTTCCTCCTATCTATAAGCCGATGATACGGCTTAATACAATTTCTTAGTCCTATAAAAACACATCCGATGCGCAACACTTTAATTAATCAACACCATTACTCCATATGAATTTAAGCTATTATACCAACACTTCCTTGAAAATACAAGGCCTGTTACCGGAATTTCCCAAAATCATTCCGGCACAACGCCCCCGCAGCATAAAAACCCTTACTGCTTATCGTTCTGTAAGGTAACATAACTGATTATATACATTCCAAGACTAAAATCAAGAAAAAACTATGCAAATTTTCGAATTTTCTTCAGGTTTTGCGCCCCGGCACTACCTCTCACAAGCCGAAAAACGGCCGATAATCCTGCATAATTGCTAGTATCTAAAAAGATTTGCGATTGCCGGCCACTTCTAAAAAAGTACCACCTAACTTTTACCGATGTTTTTGTTTGGCTCTGTGTTTTTTAGAAACCAGCTATGAAATTATTGGATACAAGGGATTGATAGGAACAGGTCAAGACCAAAGACTTAAAAGTATTTATACGGATAATTAGTTTTTTGGGAGATTATGTAGATGGACACTATGGTTGCTGAGGTTAAGCGGGTCGAGCAAACTATACGGAATCTAACAGTGGTAGCGGAACAGGCGGCCGAGGGAATTGCTGTAGCCGACCGCGACGGAAACCTTCGGTTTGTCAATACGGCCTGGGCCAAAATACATGGGTACACAAATAGGACAGAACTGGTCGGTAAACCGATTAGCATGTTCCATACCGAAGAACAAATGAGAAGAGATGTGAGCGGCTTCATTAAGGAGGCCAAACATCGAGGACGTCTTGAGGGACCAATTTGGCACATGCGAAGCGATGGGGCGGCATTTGCCACACAGACCAAAATGATAGCCTTAAAGGACTGGCAAGATAATGTAGCTGGACTTATAGTTTTTGCAACAGATATCGATGCGATAAGCCAAGCCGAGGGACTACTCAGGCAACGAACCGCTGAACTAAAGACAGCCAATGCACAACTTCAAAATAAAACCACCGAAATTCAACGTCTGCAGAGTGAACTGTATCGATGCCGCAGCGAGCTTGAACAACAGAGGGCCGAATTAAATATAGCCCATGAAGAACTCCAAAAGCAACTCGCCGAACGAGAACGAGTGGAGAGTGAATCGCGGCAATACTGCGATGGCGTTGAGCGGCAGATTACCGAATTAGCGGCGGCAATCAATAAGGTCGTTCAATTCGCAGAGTCGGGGACACAATTGGCTTACCATTAGGCCTGACACGACATGTGGAGTGGGGGGGGGTAAAGGGCCGCAAGCCATCCTGCTCGCGGCCCTTTAGTTTCAATACAAATCGTTTTTTATGAACCACATTTTCTCAATAATACCAAACTGCCTACGCCGAGAAGCAAGAGCGTAGCCGGTTCCGGGATGCACCTAGTATCAACGGTTACGGAATCTACGTAACCCCCACAGCCCTTAAAACACAGAGACACAGTTTCCGAATACGGATTTGGTTCGAGATACCAGCCAATATTTAATTTCTTCCAGCTATTCCCAATATCTATTATTGTTTGGCCCAGCGGAATAACTGCTGTGCTTTGCGGGTTTGCCGATACACCGCTTTCATCCAGATAACCTTGAAAAATCACTTCCGCCCAGATTTCCTTATATCCCTGCAGCACCGGCTGGTTGGGAATTTCCAGTGCAAGATTGAGTGTTTTTGCATACCAAACACCCTCATGCCCTTTATAACTCTGTTTCCAATCTAATGTCTCCCAGTATTCGCCTGATAGCGTTGCCAACGGTGTGCCATAAGCATTTGCCACGACTTCCGGCACGGCCGGATTGTCATCGTCGTCAAAGGTCCACAATTGATAGGTCGTTGGCGGTATTCCTGGCGGGTCGGTTCGCCAACCGGGCACTGGAACTGAACATGCAGAACTGACAGACGCAAAGCCCAAATACACTGCTAAAAGAATGATATGCCTTTTCATTTTCTACACCCCCAAAAATAATTTGATTTGAATGTTCGCAGGGAAAACTTTAGAAGCCCCCCTTACAATTTAACCACCCCAATTGTGAATTAGTTTATCATATTAGTCGCGACAAGTCAAGACTTTTTAGCGGCAATAAGTGAGATGTAGTCTGAATTTTTGAATATGCCTACTTCACAACCGAAAAACAAAAAGATTTTAGGACCCAGCAAATTTGAAGTAACTACTTTTTTTAACCTCTTTCAGAGTAGTCTGACTTTGAGGCTTCAGCAAAAAGGTAAGCATCGAGTATCACAACTCAATCAGTAACCTTATAGATTGAGTCACCCTTTCTTACCCGCTCGCTGACCTTCACTCCAACAGAGTCTCCAGCTTTGGCCTCGTTAACAGCTGCATTGTCAATCTGCATTGAGTCAACAACCACTTCAAGGTCGGTGGTATGACCCTTAATGTGGATTTTATCCCCCACTTTTAAGGGCGCTGTTAACTCGAAAGCAGCTACTACAGGCCGGGCAAAGAAATCCGATACCGTTCCAATTATTTCCTCAGGCATTTGTATACTCCTTTATTTTTATCGCTTGCCTTTAAATATAAGTTTACACCATCCGGTATTGTAACTGAACCGTTTGCAAGTGCAAGCCTTGTTTAGCAAGAAGAAATATCTCTGTAAAATCCGTGCAATCTGTGTAATCCGTGGTTAAATTTCAATCAAATACGCAGGTTCGTCCAATTATGGAGGGAGATATTAGTCTGCGTATAGGGGCGAGTTTATTTAGCCCTGCCGCTCGCGGCAGGGGGTCCTCTGGACGCCTTTGTCCGCCGTCCGTTTGGCGGAATCGAAATTCGTAAATTCAATTCCTCCTCACCATCACCGCACCCCTGCCCACGTTAGAAATCTGCATAGGTTCTTGCGTTTTACTTCTAATGGGCAAGGCCGAGCAGAAAAAAACTTGCAAAAATTAACAAAGATTTTTAGAATCCCTTAGCTGACTTCTTCGATACAGCTTCTGAGATAATGAAAGGGAAGGTTAAATAAAGAAGCAGAAACATATTTTTCTGTACAATATATTATAAATGTGTTAAACTATAGGATTGTATGGTAAAGGATAGCATAGATATTCAGCCTCCCTTTGCAAAAAAGAAAAGGGAATTTGTTTCTCAAAATGAGAGTATTTATACTCAGAGAAAAGAATTTGATAGAAAAGGACTTTTAGAAAAAGAAATTTGGAAGTTAGATAATGGGACAGTAGTTATTGATTTAGATGATGGCGCATACATTTCCAAACGAAAGGCTGAGGAACTTAGAATACAGAATCTTGAACCCTCTGCTTTAATAAATTTAGCTAAAAAAGAGTATTATTTTGGGAATAATGGTAGAATATGTTTTCTTCGTGGTAAGGGAATTTATTATAGTTCTGAGATTGTTGAAATAATCCCTCCTTTTGAAGAAGACTTTGGACAAGAATATGATATTAGCAAGGATTTAGAAGACCTTTAAATTTTTTCCCAACATCACCGAACAAACATCACACAAGCGGTAATAGGTGGCAATCTGTTAGCCCCCAGTTTTATGTTGGGGGTTTTGTTTTGTCCCCAGCGAATGCCACTCAATCCATAATCAAATTGACGCGTGCCTTCGTACACTCACAATCCTTCGCCGCAGCAAAAGGAAACCAAGCCCCAGCAGCGATAAGGTGCAGGGTTCCGGCACCGCTTCCCACATGACGCCGTGGCTGCGCATAGAGACGTACGTGTCGCTATTGGCTATCTGGGTGACCGTATATGTGACTCCTTGCGTGAGCTGGATGTTCTCGGCAATGAGCAGCCAGGCATCGTTCCCGCCGGGATTGCCCGTACCACCTGTGTTCATGTCAACACCCGTCAGAACAATGTTCAGGCCGTCGTTGGTAATGACGATGTCGCAGCCCGGGACGGTCACATTCGTCGAGGTCGGCCAGGTGATATACGCATTATAGAGGCCGCTACCTCCTCCGACCAAGCCGGTCGCCAGGTCTCCATTGCCCAAATCTGTTCCAGCCGGGATAGTGACATTGTCCACATCGGTCCCCGGCGTATAGGAATATATATATGTGTCCGGATTTACATTGCCGCCAAAAACGCTATTCGTCGCCGTAGTCCCATACGCAGTACTCGGCATGGACGTGCCGAGCGTCCCATTAGAAGTAAAGTCGTAATTCGCCAATCCCGAAGGATGAGCTTCTACCATATAAACCGCCTGTACCTCCACTGCCATCGCCACCAGGATTAGAAAAAGTGCAATTGATACGATTCTGTTCATTTCACTACACCTCCAAAAAGTTCTTATCGTTTTCTGCTTGTTAGTTGCTTTAGCTAAAAGCTGAAACGACCTTGTTATTTTTAGGTATACAAACACTCCGTCGCTATAGATGCTTGCAAAAAGACCTTTCTCAAGCAATAAAGACCCTCAGCCTCCATTATGCCTGCTTGAAAAACGATGATTGTTTTTTTACCTCCTTCCTTGAAGGCATAAAGAGGAAATAAATTGTTTACTTTTCTACCAAACTACCCACCTGAATGTCAAGGAAAAAGACCTATAAAAACAGCTTTTTTTCTTAAAATTCAGCAAAATACGGATTTATGGGCGTAAAAGCGGTTCAATCTTTCCTTCCCAACATCACTGCTCGTCGTGCTTTGTCCTGAGCCTGTCGAAGGGAGCGAAGCCTGCACTGAGCATGGCCGAAGTGTCGAATGGCACAAAAGCCAAGATGGCATTTTTTCATAATTTTCCGTTACACTATCGTTAATTTTTTCCCATCTTAAACATTCTATAAAACATATAGTGATACAGATAATAGAACAGTAAATTTATTCCATTCCAGACAACCGAAGCACCGAACGCCAGTTTTAACTGTCCTGTCGTTACCCAAAGAAAAAGTGTTTGGATACAGAGAATCAGCAATCTATACACCAAGCCACTTTTTAACAATAGGTCGAGTTTTATTTTTCTCCACAGCATATCACATTTACTCCAAACTGACATTTCCCAGATTAAAAGCCTGGCTGCACAACCAAGCTTCACGAAATACTAACGACCCGTACTTCGCCTTCAGCTACGAAGGGCAGGCGAGCGACTAACTGCTATAATTACAATCTCTCCGGCACACACAGACTCTCAATATCCTTAGCCGAACGTCCGCAATACAGGCATATAAACTCAGCATCTTTGACAAGTTCTTTGTATTTTGCCGCCTCGCTACGAAGAGCGCCCCGGGAGACCATACAGCACAGGTGTTTATCGTGCGATTCGCTTTTGCATTTCGTATTATGTGGTATCTTTACTTCTTCCATATTTTTTCCTTCGTTTGCCTTGTCCAGTCGAACCATTATACAATACCCCTCACCGCAGCAGATCCTTCTACAAAATACCAAATACTAACCCCGCGATGTTTCCTTTCCGAAGTTGTTCACCCAATTTTACCCTTGATTCTCACCAAAGACAAGCCAATTTTCGTTGCTTCCTCTACCTCATCCACTCATCCACGCATTTACGCATTCACTCATCAACGACTTCTATGGCTTCCGGGTGCAGTTGTTTTAGCGCCAGCAATTGATTTCTGCCTAATTTGGCATCAATCAAAACGGAGCTATCCAAGTATTGTTCATTTATAACCCGGCCGTGTGCACGCAGGTAGCTCTGCACCTTACCGTTCGATTGACTGCTCGTAACACGCAGCAGGATTTCGCCGCCTTTATACTTTGCAGTTACCGCTTCGCATAATTTGTCCAGGGCGAAGCCAATTTTAGCCGATATACTGACCGCATCAGGATATAGCGTTTGCAGCATCTCAAGGTCGCTAATACTTCTGACAACATCGACTTTATTAAGGACCTCTAAAATCGGCATATCAGAACAGCCGATTTCCGCCAGAACGTTTTTGACCGATTCAAGCTGGTTCAGCGCATCGGGATTGGCTACATCGACAATATGCAAAAGTAAATCTGCATTGATGGCCTCTTCCAGAGTTGCCTTAAACGAAGCGACCAATTGATGAGGCAGATTCCTTACAAAGCCGACGGTGTCACTGATAAGAACTTCAACACCTCTGGCCGGCGACCATTTTCTTGTTCGCGTATCGAGCGTTGCGAAGAGCCGGTCCTCAACAAGGACTCCTGCGCCGGTAAGTGCATTTAGCAGCGTGCTTTTTCCGGCATTGGTATAGCCGACGATACAGATTTTAAATAGTCCTTCGCGCGCCTTTATTTCTCGAACTTTTCGTTTATCGATATTTGTAAGCTCGTGTTTTAGGTCGGTGATTCGCTTTTTAACCAGACGGCGGTCGATTTCCAATTGCTGCTCGCCCGGCCCTCTGGTTCCTATACCGCCGACAGCACCGGCAGCGGTTGCTCCGCCTGCTCCGGCTACGGCGTCGAGGTGCAACCACATCCTTGTCAGTCGCGGATATGTATATTCAAGCTGGGCCAATTCCACCTGCAACTTGGCTTGCGCAGTTTTCGCTCTTGTGGCGAATATATCCAGAATCAGCTCGCTTCGGTCGAGGACTTTTACTTTTATAATCTCTTCGAGGTCGCGTATCTGAGCTGGTGAAAGGTCGTTATCAAATATCACGACATCCGCTTTGAACCGTTTGACTCTGCGGGCAAGCTGTTCGACCTTACCTTTACCTATATATGTTCCTGGTTTTATAGTGCGGATTTTCTGCTGAAATCTATCTACGACAACTGCTCCTGCACTTTCAGCCAAGGCGGTAAGTTCAGCTAAATCGTCCCCGCCATCCGCGGAGCGCTGGATTGCTGCCACCAAAATGGCTCGCTCTTTTCTGACTCTGAGCGTCTGGCGCAATTTTTCCAACTAAAATATACCTCCCAAAATTGCCCCTCTATTTTAACATATTTGCCTATATTACTCAATAAAACCTGAAATTTCGGCAGATTTCAGCAGTTTATAAACCAATCATATCGCTTTTTCAGCCCAAAATACCCCTTTGGGAGAATAAAAAACCACCGCCAGCAGTTTTTCGACTTGAAAAAAATTAAAACCCCCAGTAGAGTAATCCGACATACGTTTTTTGACGAACTAAAAATATAGTGTTTTTTCTTAGTATTTGTGACATCAGAAGGATAGGAAGGTTTTAGTCTCTATGTTGAAAGTTAGGTCACGAACAGGTGAATCAGTGCAACAAATGATCCGTAGATTCAAGAAGCTGTGCGAAAAAGAGGGTTTGGTCAGAGATATAAAGCGGGTTGCCTACTACGAAAAACCTTCGGAAAAGAACCGCCGGCGTATGCGCAAGGCCCGGCGGACAGCTATATACTAACTCGTCTGGGCGAAGGCCCTGCCGTAGTCCCGATACAAATTCTTTCGGCGAATCAGCCTCAAAAATCAACAATCCGAACAAGTAAACCCCGTTAGTCCTATGGACTCCTTACGGAGAAAGCTCAAGCGGGGCTAAAAATGACCCCCTAATAAATTGTGAACTAATTATTTTGCTTCACCGTTCGGGCCCGCCTCGGCGGGCTAAATGAACCCCCCAACCTCGCTCCGCCAGAGCAACTACGCAAAGGCAAGAGCGGCTGCAAAGGCCGAAAACGCTGCTACAGAGAACGGATTTGCCCCAAATTACATAAGAATATATGGAACACAAAGCGGCTTTTGAGCATCTTTTATGTCTGAAAAGTCCCATAATTTCCTTGACAAATTTGTCAAAATAGATAAAATTCAATATATAACTATGACAAAATAAGCTGTGGGAGATTTGTCCGCCATACGCTTGCCCGCCGTGGCAGGTTGGGCGGATTTATCCGAGTTGGCCTTTGGGCCACTAAGGATTGGTTACATTTCAGCACGATATTGCCAGAGACCAAATTAGCAAATCTGCCAATTATTTTTGAAATTTTGTAGAAAAAAATTGTAACGTTTTTGCGCGTTTGTGGACTGTATATATTAGAACCGTATTAGCCACGAAGAGAAAAAAAGTGACTAAAGTGAGCTAAAGTAGAAAAAATAATACGCCATAGGCGTATAAATCCGTAACTTTAGGCACTTTACACTTTAGGCACTTCGCACTTCTTTTTGCCTTTGTGGCAAGGAATATAAACCGGTGTTAATCTGTGTAAATTCGTGTCTAAAAGAACAAAAGGTGATTTTCGTAAAATTTGAAGGGGCGAGATATGGGAAAGAGAATCTAAAGTAGTCTGTTGTATTTGTTAATGGTTTTATGAATGAAAAATGTTTTTTACTGTAAAGAACGGGTTCTTTTTTGAAGGAGGATTATTATGTGTAAAAGATTGATTTTTTTAATTTCTTTTGTTCTTGTATTGGGTCTGGCTGGTTATGCGGCCGCTGATGCGGGTATAAAGGGCGATTACTACAACAACATAACTGCGTCAGGCAAAATAGTGCTCACACATATAGACCCTAACATAAACTTTGACTGGGGTGAGGGGTCTCCGGATCCAAACGTTGGCGACGAAGACGGTGATAAATGGTCTGTCAGGTGGACCGCTGAAATAAACGTGCCGGATACCAACACCTATACCTTTACTACCGTTCGTGCTCCTATAACTAACGGCGTCCGATTGTGGATAAATGGACAACGGCTTATCTCCAGGTGGACTACGAGTGAGAACCCAGGTGACGAACCATATGAAGATAGTGCCACTATCGCTCTTGATGCCGGGATGGTACCTATTATGATGGAGTTCTATGACGACTCGCCACCGCAAGGAGTCGAGGAAAGAAATGCAAAGGCACAATTATGGTGGCAAAGGCCATTCGGACCAAACGAAATTATCCCCGACAGTGCATTCTTCCTACCACAAAGGTCTGTGCTTCCAAATCCGCAAGATGATGCGACTAACGTGCGTAGTGACCCTATTCTTAGCTGGGTGTCAGGCGAGTATGCTGATACACGCGATGTATATTTCGGCACCGATGAAGACGAAGTGACCGACCGCGACGCGAACGCACTGGTGGACTCTAACACCAGGGACGTTAACTATTATGATCCTGGCCTTCTCGAATTCAACACAACCTACTACTGGCGGGTTGTTGACATCAATGATTCCAACTGGCCAAGCGATGTCTGGAGCTTTACGACAGGCGCCTATCATGTCGTGGATGATATGGAAAAATACAACTCCACCATCAATGATGCATGGAAAACCAGCGCGGGCGGCGCATCTATAACCACTTCGACCGACCCTTATATGGCTGGCATAGTTCACGAAGGTTACGAGGCGATGGCCTATTCCTACAACAACAGTATCGACCCCTGTTATTCAGAGGCCTATGCTGAAGCCAACAGTCCGCATATAGGTAATATTGTTGGCAAAAACTGGAGATTAAAAGATGTTAATTTTTTGTCGCTGTGGTTCCATGGGCAGGGTGTTCCAGATATTAGAGGCAGATTCGATTATAACGATGTCAATGGCGTCTATACGATAGAAGCTGACGGCCGAGGCATGCCGGGCTCGGGCAAAGCAGAATCCTTCTACTTTGTCTACGGGCAGTACAATGGTAATTGCGCGTCGATATATGCGAAGGTGCTAAACGTCGAGAAAACAGACCCCTATGCCAAGGCCGGTGTGATGATTCGCGATACGTTAGACCAGGACGCCAGATACGGGGCGGTAGTTTTTACACTGGAAAACGGAGTTATCTTCCAGTATCGCGCTACCGCGGGCGGTGCTGCCGCGTACGTACCTAAACCTGAAATCACTGATCCGTGCTGGGTAAAGGTGGAACGTACGTGCGGTTACCCTGGATTTGTTAGAGGCTACTATGCAACTACGCCAGGTGTACCCACATATGCGGACTGGAAGGAGATTGGCGGCCAACCTCAAGTAACGCTGGGCGCGCCAATATATCTTGGCCTGTGCGTTACGAGCAGTTCCTATTGTGAGATGTGCACAGCCGAAATCTCTAACGTTACCACGCTTCCAGTTACCCCTCTAACCAGCAGCAAGGACATCGGCAGAGTTTACAACGACCCTGCGCCGATGTATGTGGCTCTGGAAGATAGCAGCGAACATAAGGGGACTGTGAATCACATAGACCCCTATGTAACGCAGGAAGGCAACGACTGCAACTGGACGCAATGGTGTATTGACCTGAACGAATTCAGTTACCAAGACGTGAACGTGTGTGATGTCAACAGGATATATATTGGCTTTGGTAATGAGGTCGATTCAACTGGTTTAGGTATCGTGTACATTGACGATATTCGGCTGTATCTATCAAATCCATGTAAGCCATGTGAGACCCCGCCAACACCCAATGATATTAATTACCCCGAAACCAATTGCGGCGGCAGTTACACCGTTTGGTGGGCGGATTCGAACGGGGCTACATATTATGTGCTGGAAGTTAATGACGGAAGCGGTTGGGAACCGGTGCAAAACTATAACGGCACCGACACTTGCTACGATGCGACTGTGGGCCCCGGCAGTTATCTTTATCAGGTGAGGGCGTGCAACGACTGCGGCTGCAGCGATCCTTGCATCGGAGACCATAATTGTGTAGTGACACTTATACCGGAAGCACCCAATAATATTAATTACCCCGAAACCAATTGCGGCGGCAGTTACACCGTTTGCTGGGCACCATCGAACGGGGCTACGTATTATGAGCTGGAGCGTTTCCCTGATGGAGGAACCATCTATAACGGCCCCAATACTTGCTACGATGATAGCGTGGGTGCCGGCAGTTACCTTTATCAGGTGAGAGCGTGCAACTACTGCGGCTGCAGCGACTGGTGCACCGGGGACCATAATTGTGTAGTGACAGAATTCTCGCCAGATAAGCCAAAATCTATTACGGTCCCAGGCACCAATTGCGACGGCAATTATACCGTTAGCTGGACGCCAGCGGAATCGAACGAGGCTAACGTAGCTACGTATTATGAGCTGGACGTTAACGACGGAAACGGTTGGGACCCAGACCCAGTGTATAGCGGCCCCAACACTTGCTATGAATTTGAGAATGTTGACCCCGGCACTTATCGTTACCATGTGAGGGCGTGCAACGCCTGCGGCTGCAGTGATTATTGCGAAGGCGGAAATTATTGTATAGTGGCACGCACGCCGGACGCGCCCGCTTCTATTACGGTACCCCCCCTCAGCGATCCTAACAGCAGATACACCGTTAGCTGGACGCCCTCAGCCGGGGCTATATCTTATCAGTTGGAGAGTAAATCTAATTATACACCATCCATCCCTGATGGTTGGGTGCAGGTCTATTGCGGACCCGACACTTTCTACGAAGAGTGTAAGGTGGGCGGCGGCACCTGGAGTTACCGTGTGAGGGCTACTGCCGACGTCAATCTTTGCACTCTTTGTCCCAGTGCCTGGACATACAGTCAGAACGATTGTAATGTAAGCGATTGTCTGATTGGCGGTAATGCCGGTCCGAAAGAGCCCAACGATTGGAAGGAATGGCGATATCCTTCCTGCTGGTGCTACGAGTACCAGTGCCGTGGTGATATAAACGGCAAGAAGACTACGTTATGGCGCGTTCAGTCAGCCGACCTGACTCTTTTCAGGGCGGCATTTTTCCAGAAGGATCCTGAGCTGGCCGCGATACCAAATGGTATCTGTGCTGACCTTAACCATATAAAGACTACGTTGTGGCGTGTCCAGTCAGCTGACCTGACTATCTTCAGAACGTATTTCTTCGTGAAGGACCCAGGGGTGCCTTCTTGCGACCAGGAGCCAATTTACACGGGGCCTTACAACTTCTGGACATCGCCGTGCGACTGACAGCTTGAATAACGCTAATGGCTGTAGGTAAGCCGTTAAACTTGCGTTAGTTCGGGGCCTACATCGAATTAATCGATGTAGGCCCCCTTTTGTCCTTTCGTTAGAGTTGCTGCTCCTTCGACGCTTCGACCTCGCTCAGCCGACTCGTGCTACGTAGCAAGCTACTTCGCAAAGTAACAAGCGGCTACGCAAAGGCGAGTAAATCAGGAGGCTAAGTATTTTGTGTCGTCACCTCGGCAAGCTTTCCTCAACCGCGCTCGGGACAGGCAGTGCAGGCGTGCTGACGACGACTAAACATAACCCCCAGCATAAAGCTGGGGGCTAAATACCTTATGGGTTTTTTCTGGACAATGCCAAAGCGAGGCCTGCTACAATTAAGGTTGCAGCGAACCATAACCAAAACATAAACGGCTTTACCATCACAGTTATAATCACGGCACCGGCCTTGCTAAAGCGGTCAAATGAGATATAAATATCTTCGAGCAATCCCATATGAACGGCCACTTTAGCAGCTCTGCGGCCATCCGGATATAAACATTGATGCGGCCAAAGTTTTCTCTGCATATTCTCCTTTGTTATGACAATTTCCGGTCCTTCTTCAGTTACACCAGCGAAGGACTCGCTCTTGAAAGATTCATAGAAAATTTCATATTTACCGAGCTTAAACTGTCCTTTTTCATTTAATATGGTTTGAACACTTAGCTTGTCCGAAGAAAAACTGGCAGCGATGACCAAAAGCAACAGCCCCAGATGAGCAATGCCACTTGCGATTTGACCGGTCTGTTTTAAGTTAAGCGCTAACTTTATCAAAACAGCAACAAAGCTAAAGGCACATATCCCACAAGTCAGGTTTAGTAAAAGCGGTTTTTGGCCAAACCTAAGGATAAGGCCGAAACACAACAAGCCGACTGCGCAGCATCCTAACAGCTTCAGAATAAAACCATGGTGCTCCTGCAAATCAGTCAGCGCAGCAAAGCCAACGAGAAAAGCCAAAATAATCCCCGCTAACAAAACTATGCGGTTATAAAACAGTGGCGGCAGTGCAACGGCTGAACCTGAGCCTGTAACAGCCTGCCAAATTACAGGCCAAAATGTAGCAACTCCAATAGCAGCAGCCGTGAAAACAAAGACAACAACAGCCCAAAAAATGGCCTCCCTTTTATCTAAACGAAATCCACTGGCCTGAAAGAGACTAATTGAGCCGCTTTTCACTGTGTAAATAATACAAATCAGCCAAAGTAAAAGACAGCACCCGATAAACACCGACAGAGCTGAAGAGAAACCAGTCTCAATGAAAGAGCGTAGAGACGGTAAAATGCCACTTCTGGTGACAAAAGCTACAAACAAACACAGAATGAATGGAAGAGGTGCGAGTGTGATAGTCCAGAACCTGAATTTGTCTGCGATGCGGATGCCAATGAGACTATGCAGAGCCGCAAGACCTACAAGCCAAGGTAAAAGTGAGACATTTTCCACAGGGTCCCAGGCCCAATAGTCGCCCCAGCCAAGCTCAATATATGACCACCTTGCACCAGTAGCGATACCTGCACCCAAAAAACAAAGACCAACCAATAGCCATGGCTTCAGCCGCCTGTAAATTTCAGAGTCCTCTGCTCTGCCGGCAAAAACGGCAGCTAAAACAACCACAAAGGGAATCAAAAAAGCTGAATAAGCAACAAACAACAAAGGCGGCTGTATGAGCATCCAGAAGTTTCGTAATAAAGGGTCAAGCCCAACACTACCATTAACCGTCGCCGAGCCAGCTGCAAAGGGCTTTGCTAAAAATATTAAAAGCGCTGTAAATGTCAGGCAAACACCGGCTCCGATAGATAACGCGAAAGCATCAAACTTCAAATTGCTAATTGCTAATTGCTTATTAGTATTCGTCACCAGCCATAGGGCAAATAGTACGAATACACCTACCGACCATAATAAAAATGAGCCGGCGGAGCCGGCCCAAAGCGCACTTAGCTGATAGTATAGCGGCAAATCTATAGAGCTATACCGCCGGACAACATCAATTGAAAAATCATACGTGAGAAAGGCAACTATAAGCAAAAACAACACAACTACCGAGAAACCTGCAGCGATGAGCATTGCCCCCCTGCCCAAAGCAAGAACTTTCTTAGCTATTTCAATCCTTAACATCAAAGCTATCAAAGCAAAAGCTGTTACAAAGGTACAAAGAAAAAAAACGACAGCTAAAAGAAGTTGACCTAAATCGCTCATCCCTGTAAACAATATAATCTTCCCAAAAATTTACAATAAATCCGCTGAATTACTCTGCGGAATAATTATACTACGAATTTTAAATAACAAGTAGAAAAACATTAATGATTGAGCTCGTATAGCTCGGCACAACCAAGAAGTCTCGATAAGAGACTACCTTGAGAAAGCCGTCGGCTCGGATAGGGAAAAGTTATCACTTATAGCCGACAGAGCTTACAATAAATGAATTTTGTTGGCTGCTTACCCTAAATCTATAAAGCTCGGAGAAACTCGACCAGGTCCTTTCTCTCCTGCTCAGTAAGTTTAGTCCCAAGAATCAAATTGAAAAACTCGACAGTATCTTCCAAGGTAAGTAGTCTTCCATCGTGCAGATACGGGGGAGAGTCCTTTATACCCCTCAATGGGAAATTTTTAATCGGACCATCGGCAGCAGCGTACCTTCCATTTATCATTTGCGGCTTGTAGAATCGCTCAGTTTTGAGATTATGCATAAGATTATCCGTGTAGTAAGGGGTCGTATGGCATACGCCGCATTTGCCTTTGCCAAAAAATACATCCTGGCCACTCAGTTCTGCCTTGGTAGCTTTGCCTGGGTCGAGCTTACCAAAGATATCCAGTTTCGGGGCGGGTGGGAAATCCAGAATCGCCTGGAATTCAGCCATAAAGTGCACCTGACTTGCCCGTTCGAGTATATTGACGCCTTTTTTGGTTGCGATAACGGGGTCGCCGTCGAAATACGCGGCCCGCTGTTCAAACTCAGTGAAGTCTTCCACAGATTTGAGAGCACGCTGAGAACCAAAGAGCCGCTGAATGTTCACACCCCGCAGTGGCGGGGTATCGAGTCGGTGGCGAAACTTCTGCGGCCGAATATCACCTACCAAATGTGTCGGAGCAGCAGTATGCCCGTTGGAATGACAATCGAAACAGGTCACGCCCCTGCTCGGCTTTTCACTGCGGCGGTCTTCGGTCTGGTTGAATTGCTGCTGTGGAAATGGAGTTACCAATAAACGCAGGCCTTCGAGCTGCTTAGGATTAAGTATTCCGTTAAAAAGCTCATAGTAATTGTTGATGGTTACAACCTTTCCCTGTGAGACATCACCAAGGTCAGGACGAGTGGTCAGATAAATGGCAGCGGGGAACTCGGGTAAAAAATGCTCCGGTAGGTCAAAATCAAGGTCAAAACGCGTCAGGTCCCTGCCTTCCTGCTTTCTGATTTCATCTATCACCATCTGTGGGAAGAGCATCCCTCCTTCATTGTGATTAGGGTGAGGCAAGGGCAGGAATCCCTTTGGGCACAGGCCTTTTTCACGAATTTCATCTGGAGTCATTTCTGCCAGTTGCTGCCAAGTCACCCCCTCCGGCAGTTTTGCTCGAACGCCCTGCTGGATTGGCTTTCCGCGAGACATAGTAACAGCTTCGGCGGGATTGTCTGACAGGTCGTACCTTTGCCGCAGTAAATCCATATGGCGTTTCAGAATCTCCGGCTTGGCGGCCTTCATCCCGGCCATAATTGAATCAAAATCCTCAGTGATGACCACAGGAGAGTAGCTCGAGGATTCTGCGCTGGCTGAGATGGCACAGACGGATGCGACTATCAGTGTAATTAGAGTTGTTTTTAAGATAGTGGGATTTTTTGAAGGTTTCATTTTGGCCCCCTTTCGCTATTTGTTATCCATCACATTAAATAACGAATTATAGAAGAAAAATTACCTTCCCTCCAACATCCTGTCAAGCCCCTTGATGGCGAAATTAATTTTTTTTATAAAATCAATGATTCGGCTATTTCTGATATAAAAAGCGGGTTTGCACCTATTTTATGCATGACAGGCGGGAATTCCTGTCTGTGTGGGAATAACTAAGGAAAACGTCACCGTTCCAGTGATGGCTAAACAATCTCCAAGATAAACCCTTCGACGGTTCGGCTGAGCTCACCGCAGGCTTCGCTCAGGGCAAGCCCGGGGGCTAAGTACGCTGAAAAATCTATTGCACATTTTCAACTTAAGCTTATAATAATCAACCTTGTGCAAGACCAATTAACATAAAAAGAGTAATAGATACATAAATAAAGATTATGGGAGCAAAATCCTATGGAACCGATTACAGAGCCGGAAATCAGCTTTTTTGCCGATACATTACCATCATTAGAGGATATCGAGAAACTCGCCTGTTATGTTCACAGCAGCGAGGCCAATCAGATAAAGTTTGCTGAACAGTTAGAAGCAAATAGGGCCAAAACTTCAGCGAATGCACAGCTTGCAGGGGGCATCGGTCTTTTTATCGTAGGCAGAAACAGCGAAGCAATCGAGAAACTGCAAAAAGCCAACGACTGCAAAGAAAAATTCATATACATGGCCCTTGCTCTTCGCCGAACAGGTAAATTTGATGAAGCAATTGAAAACCTGCAAAATAGTCTCAAATACGAGGCCGACACACTAAACATAACCTTAGAAAAAGCCGCTACCTATCGCCAGGCAGGAAACCTTGATAGCGCAGACAAGGAGCTTAAAACCTGCGTAAATTTTGAAAATATAAGCGCCGAATACCATTATCAACTGGGCCGACTTCAGGAAGCCCAAGGTCTTTATGAACAAGCGATGGACAATTACAAAACAGCTTTAGAATTAGTGCCAAGCCATCAAAAAGCCCTTTTTTACCTGGCTTACCGGTGCGACTTATCCGGCGATGAAGAGGCGGCGATCGACTACTATAGACAAATTACTTCAAGCACCAATGTCTATGTAAGCGCCCTATTGAATCTGGCTGTGCTCTACGAAGATAAAGACCAGTTCGATAGAGCATCTCAATGTATTGATACGGTCCTGGAGTCTCATCCAAATCACCAAAGAGCAATTCTATACAAAAAAGACGTCGAAAGCTCAAAGACCATGTACTATGATGAAGAAAAAGAGAAGAGAAAAACCCACAAAAGCCAACTTTTGGAGACGCCAATCTCCGATTTTGAGCTGTCGGTACGCAGCAGAAACTGCCTGAGAAAAATGAATATACAAACAATCGACGACCTTTTGAACATCTCTGAGGCAGAGCTGCTATCTTATAAAAACTTTGGTGAAACGTCGCTTAGAGAAATTAAGGCCATACTCGATTCGAAAGGACTATGGCTTGGTATGGCTCTGGAAGAAAAGGAGCTACCTTTAGAAAAAACCACTATGACAGGTACCGCAGAACATGAGGAGGAGAAGGGGCCCCTGAAGAATTCTGTTGACGACCTGCAATTGTCAGTGCGGGCTCGAAAATGCCTGCAAAAGCTCAATATTAGTACAATAGGTGAACTGACACAAACCACAGAAGCTGAGCTTCTCGGCGCTAAAAACTTCGGCGTAACAAGCTTAAACGAAATCAAAAAAGCCATTAGCAACCTTGGGTTATCTCTGCGAAGCCTGGATTAAACGGTTTGACTCTTTCGACTTGGTTCGGCAGGCTCACCACAAGC
>Ga0315548_1001445_pt1 | contig 20061 bp, 20 predicted proteins | sample SalMarSW160110MG_2_FD_202540 | JGI IMG/M metagenome (GOLD analysis project Ga0315548, IMG submission 202540) | Salt marsh sediment microbial communities from the Plum Island Ecosystem LTER, Massachusetts, United States - Salt Marsh Sediment SW1601-110 ...
AGATGGGAAAGATAGTACGGGGTGACGATTCTGGGCCTTTCGGCAATAACCCTGCCCTCCCTCACCACCGTCTCAGTGACATCTCCAGTCAGCTCAGCGTAGGCCGGCTCGGTAAGCAGGTAGTAGTGGATATTGGTCGAGCCAAAGGTAGCCAGCTTTTGCTTCGGCGGCCTTATCACCTCGGTGCGCCAGACGGCATTTTCAATTCGGTCATCATTAGCAGACATGCTGTTCCTCTACGATATGGCCACCAGTTCCTGCTTGTACTCATTAAGCAGGCTGATATACTGCGCATCCATCTGCGCCAGCATACGACGCCACTCCTCCTGAAATTGGGGCTGGTTCTCCACGTCTATCCTGACATTGGCCAGTGGACCCAGCTGCTGCTTCACTGCCTGCTGTATCCTGGCCCCGACATCAGCCTTCAATGACTCATATGCCTGCCTTCGCTGCTGCTCGCCCTGCTCCACATAGTGGTCAAAGACACGCCTCACCTTGCTGAACACGTTCTCCACGCTCACTTTGTCGTTTTTCAGCAGCTTTATCCCTTCCATCACGCGCTTGTTTTTCTTGCGCAGATAATCATTCCGGGGCAGATCAATGTTCCTTATCAGCACGTCCTGAGCCCCTTCGATAACGCAGTTCTTCGCCTTGTCCTCGAACTTGCCCAGCTCGGACAACATGTTCAGGTTCTGCTTCAGGTATCGGGCGGCCACTTTCTCACCTTCCGGAACGTATTTCCACTTCATACGTTCCTCTTCCGTCACCTCCCCCAGCTTCTCCACCTTCTCCATGGCTATTTCCAGGGCGCTCTTTATTTCCTCTCCCATATCCGATTTCCCAAATTTTTTAGGAACTCCTGCCTTGTCAGCTTTCCCTTTATTAAGTATTATACTAAATGCCTGATAAAGCTTAAAGCATGAACGCATACCGATGGACCGACAGTCGATTTTTATTTCTTGATAAAGGTCGGCAATGCTCATATATTATAAAGGTAGCTTGCATTCAGAAAGGAGGCGCTTATTATGCACCGGAACTGGAAGTTCCACCACGTCTCGGTGGTGGTCAGGGACATGGAAAAGGCAATCAAGTTTTACGAATCCCTGGGAATAGGCCCCTTCCCTCCCCTGCTCGGGCCGCAGGGGAAAGTGCCGCTGGCGAATAAAACCCTGCACGGCAAATCTGCCGACTGGGAGCTCGACTTGCGGCACGCCGAGGGCGGCATCGGCGACCTCACCTTTGAGCTGATTCAGCCGCTGGAGGGCGACACGCCGGTCAGGGATTTCCTGGAGAAAAAGGGAGAGGGCGTCCAGCACATCGGCTTCTTCGTCGACGATATCGAGCAGGAAACGGCCAAGATGGCCGAGAAGGGTTTTAAAATTACCCAGAGCGGAGAAACCCCAACGGTGAAATGGGCTTACTTCGGCACCGATGCGGTTGGCGGCGTCTCCATCGAGCTCATGCAGAAGAAATAAGGTTGCCCTTTATTAAACCTTCCCGGCGACCAGCTCGCCCATCTCTCTGGTGCCGACCCGCGTTTTTCCCTCATCCATAATGTCGTAGGTACGGTAGCCTTCACTCAAGACGTCGATTACGGCCTTCTCCACCGCCTGCGACTCTCTGGCCAGACCGCAGGAATAGCGAAGCATCATCGCCATGCTGAGAATGGTGGCGATGGGATTGATTATGTTCTGCCCGGCACGGCGGGGTGCGCTGCCATGAATCGGTTCGTAAAGGCCGAGCGTTCTGACGCCCTCCTGAGGCACACCAGCCAGGCTAGCCGAGGGCAGCATCCCCATTGAGCCAGCCAGCATCGAGGCTTCATCAGTTAAAATATCGCCGAAGGTGTTCTCGGAGACGATGACGTCAAAATGCTTCGGGTTCTGTATCAGACGCATGGAGGCAGCATCAACCAGCATGTGCTCCAGCTCCACATCGGGATAGCTTGCCGAGAGGTTCACCGCCACCTGCCGCCACAGGCGGGAACACTCCAGCACATTGGCCTTATCCACCGAGACGAGCTTTTTCTTTCTCCCCCGGGCAAGCTCGAAACCGACCCTTACGATGCGCTCGATCTCCTGTTCCGAGTAGGTCATGGTGTCCACTGCCCGCCAGCCCCTGGGTGTCTGCCAGCGCTTTTTCGGTCGGCCGAAGTAGAGCCCGCCGGTAAGCTCCCGGATAAAGATGAAATCAACTCCCTCAACCACCTCCGGTTTCAGGTTGGTGGCCGCAACGAGCATGGGCAGGGTCTTGACCGGCCGCAGATTGGCGAAGAGCCCCAGCTTCTTGCGAAGCGCCAGCATACCGTCTTCGGGACGGGCTTTTGCGTCGGGAGCATCATACTTTGGGTCACCGACCGCGCCCATTAATACGGCATCACTTTGCTTGCTCACCTTCAAAACATCCGGCGGCAGAGGTACGCCTGTGGCATCTATCGCTGCCCCGCCGATAAGGCCGTGATACAAGTCAAACGTGTGCCCGTATTTCTTGCCCACATCCTGAAGTACTTTGACCGCAGCCTCGATTATTTCCGGACCGACGCCGTCACCGGGCAAAACTACGATTTTGAACTGCATTTCAGGCCCTCCTGCTTGCTAAACGCTTTTTAGTATACTCAATCAACCCCCCCGAGGATATTATCTCGGCCATGAAATCGGGATAGGGGATGGCGGTAAAGGACAAGCCTTTGGTTACATTCTTTATTCCGCCGCGAGAGAGGTCAACCTCCAGGACATCGCCGGATTCGGTGCTATCCACCGCTTCCTCGCATTCCAGCAAAGGCAGGCCGATATTGATAGCGTTGCGGAAGAAGATGCGGGCGAAGCTCTTGGCGATAACGCAGGAAATGCCGGCCGCCTTTATCGCCATCGGGGCATGCTCCCGCGAGGAGCCACAGCCGAAGTTGGTGGTCGCCATCATAATGTCGCCCGGCTCCACCTTTTTCAGAAAATCCTGGTCAATATCTTCCATGCAGTGCGCGGCCAGCTCCACCGGGTCATAAATATTCAGATAACGCGCCGGTATGATGACATCGGTGTTCACATCGGCGCCGTACTTGTGCACTTTGCCTCTGAGCATTGAGCGACCTCCTTACTTAAATGACTATCAAAATCGGCCCGCTTTATTTCACAAGCTCATCCGGATGGGTAATTCTTCCGGTCACGGCACTGGCGGCGGCCACCGCCGGATTGGCGAGATATACCTCTGACTTGGGATGTCCCATTCTGCCGACAAAGTTGCGGTTGGTGGTGGATATACACCGTTCCCCTCCCGCCAGCACGCCCATGTGGCCGCCGAAGCATGGGCCACAGGTAGGAGTGCTAACCGCGGCGCCAGCCTCAATAAATGTTCCAATAAGCCCCTCGTTTAGAGCCTCAGCATATACCTGCTGGGACCCCGGAATAACGATGCAACGTACGCTGGGGTGTACGCTCTTTCCTTTCAGGATTTGGCCAGCAACCCTTAAATCATCAAGACGACCATTGGTGCAGCTGCCGACAATCGCCTGGTCGATTTTTACGTTCCCCGCCTGGCTGACCGGCCTGGCATTGGCTGGCGAATGGGGAAATGCCACCTGCGGCTCCAACCCTGTGATATCATACTCGATGACCCCGGCATACTCAGCGTCCGGGTCAGGCTCATACACATTATAAGGCTGCCGCGCCTTGGATTTTATGTAAAGCTGTGTTTTATTGTCCACCCGGAAAAGCCCGGCCTTGCCCCCGGCCTCAATGGCCATATTGGCCATGGTGAAACGCCCGTCCATGCTCAGCGCATCTATTGCCTCGCCGGTGAATTCCATCGCCGAATAGAGCGCACCGTCAACACCGATGTTACTGATGGTGTGGAGGATGAGGTCCTTCCCCCCTACCCACTTCCCCAGGCTACCGTGGTAAACAAACTTGATGGTCGGGGGAACTTTCATCCAGAGGTCACCGGTCGCCATGGCCGCTGCCAGGTCTGTCGAACCGACGCCGGTGGCAAAGGCGCCCACTGCCCCGTAGGTGCAGGTATGGGAATCGCCTCCTATAACCACCTGACCGGGAAGTACAATACCCTGCTCGGGCAGCAGCACATGCTCTATACCAGCCTTACCTATTTCAAAGAACACCACTTTTTGCTCACGGCAGAACTCGCGCATCATCTTGGCAATCTCTGCGGAGGCGATGTCCCTGCTGGGCATAAAGTGGTCGAGCACCATCACGATTTTTTCCGGGTCAAAGACACGGCTGGTGCCGATTTTCTGGAACTCCTTAATGGCGATTGGCGCCGTGATATCGTTGGATAGAACCACATCCACTTTGGCATTGACGAATTCCCCGGGACTCACCTTTTTTCGGTCTGCATGCGCTGCCAGTATCTTCTCAGCCAGAGTCATCTCCGTTTCCTTCCTTCAGTCCTGAAGTTCATTCTATTGTTTCTTCGCCGTCAGCAATCGATTTAGGGCGTTCACATATGCTTTGGCGCTTGCCACTATGATGTCTGTATCTGCTCCCCGTCCGGTATAGGTAACACCATCGCTCTCAATCCGACACAGCACCTCACCAATGGCGTCAATGCCCTCGGTTATTGATTTTATGCTGAATTCAGTAAGCGTGTTGGATATTTTTACGATTTTATCAATCGCCTTGAAGGCAGCATCAACCGGCCCGCTACCCAGGGCCGCATCAGACAGCGCCTGCCCTTCGGGGCCAGTTAGCACTACCGATGCCGTGGGAATGCCACGGTCTCCGCAGGATACCTGGATGCGGTCCAGGTGATAGACTTCCGAAACCGTACGCTGCTCCTCGGCAACCAGCGATTCGATATCGCGGTCGGTTACTTCCTTCTTTTTATCCGCCAGCTCCTTGAAAACACGAAAGACACGATTGAAGTCTTCGTCTGACATGCTGTAGCCCAGCTCGGCCAGTCGCTCACGCAGAGCGTGCCGACCGCTCAGCTTACCCAGCACCAGACTGCTCGATGGTATGCCCACGGTTTTGGGGTCCATGATTTCGAAGGTTATGGGCATCTTGATAACCCCGTCCTGGTGTATACCGGACTCATGCCGGAAGGCGTTGGCACCAACAATGGCTTTATTGGGCTGCACGGAAAAGCCGGTCAACTCGCTTACCATCCGGCTCGTTTTGTAGATTTGCCTGGTATCTATACCCGTATCAAGGTTGAAAAGGTCGCTGCGGGTCTTGATAGCCATTACGATTTCTTCAAGCGAGGCGTTGCCCGCCCGTTCCCCGATGCCGTTGATGGTGCACTCCACCTGCCGGCACCCGTGTCTGACCGCCTCCAGGCTGTTCGCCACCGCCAGGCCGAGGTCATTGTGGCAGTGCATACTGACGACTGTTTTTTCGATACCGGGCACGTTCTGGAAAACGCCATCGATGAGCCTGCCGAATTCCTCCGGAATGGAATAGCCCACGGTATCCGGTATATTGAGCGTGGTAGCGCCGGCCTCAATAGCCACCTGAAGTATCTGATAAAGATAGGCCGGTTCCGTCCGGCTGGCATCCATGGGCGAGAACTCAATATCATCAGTGTAGCTCTTGGCCCGGACCACCATGTCGTGCGTCAACTGCAAAATCTCCTCACGGGTCTTCTTCATGCCATGCATGAGGTGGATATCCGATGATGATACGAATACGTGAATACGGGGATGCGCTGCGCCTTTAATCGCCTCCCAGGCGCGGTCGACGTCAGCCGGGTTCGCCCGCGCCAGGCCGCAGATAATGCTGCCCCGCACTTCCTGAGCGATGAGCTTCACCGACTCAAAATCGCCCGGCGAACTAATGGGGAAGCCAGCTTCGATGACATCCACACCGAGCTTCTCAAGCTGCCTGGCGATTTCAAGCTTCTCATTAAGGTTCAGGCTGCCACCGGCTGCCTGTTCGCCATCGCGCAGCGTGGTGTCAAAGATGATAATCTTGTCCATCTTGCTCCCCATTTTTTTATGCACTATTAAATTATCAATAAGGTTTCTGCTTATTTGGCCAGCCACGGCATCATCTTGCGCAGCTCAGCCCCGACTTTCTCAATCGGGTGCTCCCTGTCCTTGCGCGTGAGCGCGTTGAACACCGGCAGACCAGCCTTGTTCTCCAGAATCCACTCCCGGGCAAAGGTTCCGTCCTGAATCTCGCCCAGAATCTCCCACAGACTCTCTCTTACCCCTTCGTCAATCACCCTTGGCCCTCTGGTTATATCGCCGTACCGGGCAGTATGGCTCACCGAGTCACGCATGAAGCTAATGCCGCCTTTGTAAATCAGGTCAACGATGAGCTTCAGCTCGTTAAGGCACTCGAAGTAAGCCAGCTCCGGCTGATAGCCGGCCTCCACCAGCGTTTCAAAAGTGGCCTTGAGCAGGGCGGTGACTCCACCGCAGAGTATTGCCTGCTCACCAAAGAGGTCGGTCTCGGTTTCCTCGGCGAAGGTTGTTTCCAGGACTCCGGCACGGGCGCAGCCAATGGCCGCGGAGTAGGCCAGCGCTTTAGCCTTCGCCTGTCCGGAAGCATCCTGAAAGACCGCTATCAGGGCGGGTACACCCTGCCCCTGGGTAAAGAACTCGCGGAGCAAATTGCCCGGGCTCTTGGGAGCTATCATCGATACATCTATGTCCGGCGATGGGATAACCTGGCTGTAGTGGATGGTGAAGCCGTGGGAAACCATGAGCATATCGCCCTTTGACAGTCCCGGTGCGATATGTTGATTATAGATTTCCTGGTGCTGGTTATCCGGTGCCAGCAGTATGACGATATCCGCCGCTTTCGCCGCCTCCGCCACCGAGGCTACCTTCACCCCATCAGCCTCAGCCCTCGCCTTGCTCTTGCTGCCTTCATGAAGGCCTACAATTACCTCACAGCCGCTATCTTTAAGGTTCAGTGACTGGCCACGCCCCTGATTGCCGTAGCCGATAATAGCAATTGTCTTACCTTTCAGCAGATCGAGGTTCGCGTCTTTTTCGTAATACACCTTGGCCATGTCTTTGTTATTTTACCTCCTTATTTTTTGTTCGCATCTATAGATTCCGCACCGGTTCAGATGAAGCCCATAATTATAATATCTTGTACGCTCCCTTTCTACTTTTGGCTGTCTTTTCTTCTGTGCGCAGCTGGCCGGTACTACCTCTCAGCATGGCAATGCTACCCGTCCTGGCCACCTCTTTTATCCCGAAGCTGCGCAGCAAATTCAGCAAAGAATCAACCTTGTCTTCATCGCCGGTAAGCTCTATGGTCAGAGAGTCAGCGGCTACATCCACAATACTGGCACGGAAAATATCGGCAATCTCGATTATTTCACTGCGGGTGGAGGAGGTTGCCCTTACCTTGATAAGTGCCAGTTCCCGCACCGTAATATTATCTTCGGTAACATCGGTAATCTTGACCACGTTAACCACCTTGCTCAATTGCTTTCTTACCTGCTCCAGGATACTGGCTGTGCCGTTGACCACGATGGTCATGCGGGATAAGTTGGGCAGTTCACTGTGTCCCACGGCAATGCTTTCAATATTAAAGCCCCGCCTTCGAAACAGACTGGCCATACGGGTAAGCACGCCGGGCTTGTCCTCAACCAGTGCCACAAGGGTATGCTTCATCTTTAGCAAACGTCATCTCCAAATCTAGTATCGTGAAGGGTCCCATCCTCGTCTCACGTCACATCTTCTGTGGTGATATCCAGGACCTTTACCACATCGACTATTTTTTCCAGCTGTTTTCGAACTTGCCCCAGAATCACTGCCGAGCCGGAGACCACAATGGCAACCCTGGTCAAACCGGGGCGCTCACCATCCTCAGTTTCAATGGTTTCCAGTACATTCACACTGTGGATATTGAAACCACGTCTTCGGAACACATTCGACATCCGGTTCAACACACCGGGTTTATCCTCTACCAGTGCCAGCAGTATGTGTTTCGTCGGTGCCATTTTGCCACCTTATCCGAGCCTAGATATTGCTCACTTTCAGTCTCGAGGAATCGGAAATGGCCTTTATCGGCTGCCTGGGCTCCTCCATAATCTCGGCAACTGTTGCCCCGGGCGGAATCATCGGGTAGACGTTCTCCTCCGGCTCCACCATAAAGTCGATCAGAAACGGTCCGCGGTGCGCCATCGCCTGCTGGATTGCCGGCGTTACTTCTTCCCGGCGCTTGACCCGCAACCCGGGCAGACCGTACCCCTCTGCAATTTTAACGAAGTCCGGGCAGGATATCGGCGTGGCCACGTACCGCCCTTTGTAAAACAGCTGTTGCCACTGCCTTACCATCCCCAGGTAACCGTTGTTGATAATAGCTATCTTGACCGGCGCCTGCTCCTGAACAATGGCGCCAAGCTCCTGAATGGTCATCTGAAAACCACCATCGCCATCAATGCACCAGACCGTAGTATCGGGGCAGCCAATTTGAGCTCCCATGGCCGCCGGCAGGCCAAATCCCATGGCGCCAAGGCCTCCGGATGAAATCAGCGTATTGGGCTTATCGAACCAGTAATGCTGGGCCGCCCACATCTGGTGCTGCCCGACTCCGGTGACAATTATCGCTTCGCCCCGGGTTATTTCATATATCTGACGCACCACATACTGCGGCAGCAGCCCATCTTCATCCCTGATATCGATTGATGGGTGTTCCCGTCGCCATTCATCAAGCTGATTTACCCAGTCAAGATGGTCAACGGGGACAAGCTGTCTGTTCAGTGCCTGCAAAACCAACTTGACGTCGCCCACGATAGGCACGTCCACGCGAACGTTCTTACCAATTTCCGCCGGGTCAATATCGATATGTATGATATGGGCGTGGGGGGCAAAAGCGCTTATCTTGCCCGTCACCCGGTCATCAAATCTCATGCCGATGGCGAGAAGCACATCAGAGTTCTCAATGGCGTAATTGGCGTAGACCATGCCGTGCATGCCCACCATACCATAGCTGAGAGCATGGCTTTCCGGGAAGCAGCCAACGCCCAGCAAGGTGGTCGTCACCGGTATCTGTGCCGTTTCCGCCAAGTCCTTCAGTTCACTATATGCTTTGGAAATATTGACCCCTCTACCGGCAATGATAACGGGACGCTTGGCCCGATTAACCATTTCGGCAGCCTTCTTGATTTGTGCCGGGTGACCCTGAAGTGTTGGTTTGTAGCCGGGCAGGTTCGTCTTGTCTGGATAGTTGAAATCTGTCTGCTCCAGAAACACGTCACGTGGTATGTCAATTAATATGGGGCCCGGGCGCCCGGTACGTGCCAGATGAAAGGCCTCTTTGATTATCGTGGCCAGGTGATTGACATCCATAACCAGATAGTTATGTTTGGTAATGGGCAAAGTTATACCGGTGATATCTGTTTCCTGAAAGGCATCACGGCCGATGAAGTCCTTCCGGACCTGGCCGGTGACCGCGATTACCGGCACCGAATCAAGAAAGGCGTTGGCAATGCCGGTAACCAGGTTGGTCGCTCCGGGACCGGATGTGGCAAAGCATACCCCCACCTTTCCCGTCGCCCGCGCATAGCCGTCAGCGGCGTGGGCCGCCCCCTGTTCATGGCGTACCAGAATATGCCGGAGCTGGGGATACGACGGCAGAGCGTCGTAAAGCGGAATCACCGCTCCGCCGGGAAAACCAAAAATAACATCCACCCCTTCCTTTACCAGGCCTTCGCATAAAATCTGCGCCCCTGTCATTTTCATGGCAAGCCTCCTCTAACCACCGAATACAGCTCCGGTACTTGCCGAGCACACCTTCTCAGCATAATATTTTAGATAACCGGCCTTCACCTTCGGCTCAAACGCCGGCAACTGCGCCAGGCGGCGCTTCACCTCTTCATCTGTAAGTTCCACTTCCAGTTTGTAATTGGGGATATCGATAACAATGGTATCCCCGTCTTTCAGAGCGGCAATCGGGCCCCGGCTTGCCGCCTCAGGAGAAACGTGCCCGATGGCGGCGCCGCGGGAACCGCCGGAAAAGCGACCGTCGGTTATGAGGGCTACCTTGTTGTCCATGCCCAGGCCGCTTAAGAGAGAGGTAGGAGTGAGCATCTCCCTCATTCCCGGCCCGCCTTTTGGCCCTTCATAGCGGATAACGATGACATCGCCCTCTTTTATGGCACCGCCCATAATGGCCTTGGTGGCCTCCTCCTCCGAGTCAAACACCCGGGCCGGTCCATGGTGCGACAGCATTTCCGGGGCCACCGCTGACCTCCGCACCACCGCACCATCCGTTGCCAGGTTGCCAAACAGTATCGCCAGGCCGCCTTTTGTGTCGAATGCGTTATCAAATGCGCGGATTACCTCCCGGTCCAGAACCTCGCTGCCAGCGATATTCTCGGCCAGTGTTCTGCCGGTCACCGTTTTCAGGTCCAGTTTCAGCAGCCCTTTTATTTCATTCATCACCGCCGATATGCCGCCGGCACGGTCCAGGTCCTCAATATGATATTTGGTCTTGCTTTCTATATCGATATATGCCGGCGACAGCTTGCAGAGACATGGCGTCTTCTGGCTTATCTCATTGACCAGCGACAGCGGGAAGTCAACGCCCGCCTCATGGGCGATGGCCATCAGGTGCAGCACCGAGTTGGTGCTGGCGCCAAGCGCCATATCGACGGTCAAGGCATTGTAAATGGATTCTTTATTGATTAAATCACGGGGTCTGATGTTTTTCGCCAGCAGCTTCATCACCGCACGCCCGGCGTCCCTTGCCAGACCCCGCCGCCTGCCATCAACCGCCGGTATAGTGCCGTTGCCCGGCAGTCCTATTCCCATAACTTCACTCAAACAGTTCATGGTATTGGCGGTGAACATGCCGGAACAGCTCCCGCAGCCCGGACAGGCGACCTGCTCCATCTGTTCCAATTCCGCTTCGCTCATCCTGCCGCTGAGAACCTCGCCCACTCCCTCGAAGACCGAGATGAGGTCAACCTTCCTGCCATCACTGCCAAAGCGGGCGGCCAGCATAGGACCGCCACTGACGAAAATCGATGGAATATTCAGCCTCGCCGCCGCCATGAGCATTCCGGGCACTATCTTATCACAGTTGGGAATGAAAACGAGCGCATCGAAGGCGTGTCCCTCGGCCACCGTCTCCACGGAATCGGCAATCAGCTCTCGGCTGGGCAGGCTGTATTTCATCCCGGGGTGGTTCATAACAATGCCATCACATACGGCGATGGTATTGACCTCAAAGGGGACGCCGCCTCCTTCACGTACGCCCGCTTTCGCCGCCTGCGCGATATCACGCAGGTGGATGTGTCCGGGAACAATCTCGCTGTAGCTGTTGATGATGCCGACAAACGGCTTGTCCATCTCCGAACGATCGCAGCCCAGAGCGTACAGCAGAGAACGGTGTGGCGCCCTTTCTATCCCCTTCTTGACAACATCGCTTTTCATATCCGGTCCCCCGTTCTAGGTTGGCTTAAAAAAATAAAGGCCACATACGTACGGACCAAATACACGGAAAAAACCGCAGCAGCCCGTACCACAAGATAGCATAGAATAAATGAGCTTGTCAAACTGGCAGGCGTGTGGTTGGTCACTCCTGTCCCGAACCAGGGTCCTGAAGCGCCTTCAGAACCTGCCGTACCTCCAGCCAGCTGACCAGTCCCTGTCTCAGTAGCTGGGGCGGACTGACGGTCAAATCGACAATCGTGGAGAGCCCGCGCGATGGTAGTGTGCCCTGGTCCAGAATCAGGGCGACCTGCTCCACCGCCTCCCCGAGCAGGCCCATCACTTCCGGCACGGAGTACGGGGTCGGCTGTCCGCTGGCATTGGCGCTCGTCGCCGTAATGGGCAGGTCAGCCATGGCGGCTAAGTCCAGTATCACCCTGTTATCAGGTATTCTGACGCCAACCGTATCCCGCCCGGCAACCAGCAGGGACGGCACGCCCTCTTTCCTGGGCATTACCAGCGTTAACGCCCCGGGCAGGAAGCTGTGCGCCAGTTGCTCTGCCTCCGGGCTGATGTGGGCATATCTTTCCGCCATTTCCAGCGAGCTGACCGCCATGTGTATCGGGTTGGAGAAAGCGCGTCCCTTAAGGTTGAAGACCCTGACGACGGCTCTGGCATCAAGGGCATTCGCTGCCAGCGCATATCCGGTATCAGTGGGGCACACGAGCACGGCACCTCTGCGGATAAGGCGCGCCGCCTTTTTTATTAGCCGCACCGATGGCCTCCCGGGATTTATCTCTTCAATCTCAGCCGGCATGCTGCACCTCAAGCGGCACATTAGGAATCACATCGAGAGACAGGTCATCGACCTGACCTCGCATCAGCCTGGCATGGCCGGCCGCCGCAATCATGGCCGCATTATCCGTACACAGCGAGAGGTCAGGGAAATACACCTTGATGCCCTCAGCATTACCGGTATCCGTGAATGCCTCCCTCAACCGTCGATTGGCGGAGACGCCGCCGGTAACGCTGATGACGGATACCCCGATTTGCCTGGCGGCCCGCACCGTCTTGGCTACCAGCACATCCACGACCGCTTCCTGAAAGCTGGCGGCGATATCCTCCAGTGGCAGCGCTTCACCGCTGGCAAGCTGGTCTTTGAAGGCGTTGATGACGGCCGTCTTCAGGCCGCTGAAGCTGAAATAAAACGTTCTCGCCCTTGATAACGGCCGCGGGAAAGCAAAGGCTTTTCGGTCGCCTTTTGCGGCCAGGCGGTCAATCGCCGGACCTCCCGGAAAACCGAGGTCGAGGAACTTGGCAATCTTATCAAAAGCTTCACCGGCGGCATCATCAACCGTGCCGCCAAGCAGTTCATACTGGCAGTAGCCTTTAACGTACACCAGCATGGTATGACCACCGGAAACCGTTAAACAGACATGGGGCAGCGGTATGTCCGGGTGGCTCAGCAGGTTGGCGAAAATATGTCCCTCGATGTGGTGCACGCCGACGAGCGGCACCCGCAATACGTAGCTCAGCGTCTTCGCCGCCGCCGCCCCGACAACTAAAGAGCCGACCAGCCCCTGCCTGGCCGTCACCGCCACCGCCTCCACATCGCGCAGGGTCTTTCCGCCGACATCAAGCGCCTCATTGATAACATAGCCGATAAGCTCGGTATGCCGCCGCGCCGCAATCTCGGGGACAACGCCGCCGTACTTGCGGTGCAGGTCCAGCTGATTGGCGATGACATTGGACAGCACAGCTCTGCCATCAGCCACCAGCGCCGCCGACGTTTCATCACAGGAAGTCTCAATACCCAGTACCAGCATCCCGGTTACCCTTACGGCGTTGCCTGAGCGCGCCTTTTATATTTATTAACGAAAGCCCTTGCCGTGGACTCTTTCAGGTATAAAGGCGCCAGCGCCAGCGTATCATCATGCTCACCGCTTTGGAGATGGGCCGCTGCCAGCAACGCCACGGTGGCCCCGCTGGGCGCACTCTCCAGAGCCTCAATAGCATTCGATTCGATTAACTGGCCTATCGCCTTCTGGTACTTCTGCACATCGGCGGCCACCAGTATTGTCGGCTCCTTTATCAGCCCGGCCAGACCGGTAAGGTCACCAACGTAGTAATCACCTGCCTGATGAACTTCATTATTGCCACCGCGGTAGAATGCCGCATATATCGTCTCTCGGGCGCCGGCATCAACGATAGAGCAGATGAGCCTGCCACAATCGAGAGCGCGATAAGCCAGCGCTTCCAGGGTGGAGATACCCCTGACCGGCTTGCCTGTACCATAGGCAAGCATCTTGCCCACCGTCACCCCTATCCTGATGCCCGTCCAGGAGCCTGGCCCAAGGCCGGTACCAAATCCCTCAATATCTTCAAGGCCGAGCCCGGTCTCCCTGAGCACGCTATCTACATTGAGCATGATTTGAGACAGCGACTCGTTCCTGGTCTGGAAAACGAAATCGGCGAGCACGCGCTCACCATCGACCACGCCGACAGCGTTGGCATAACCCGAGGTATCAATCCCAAGCACGCGCATCAGCCGTCAAGCCCCCTGACAAGCGCTCTCGACCTCTCCCCCAAACCGATAAGTTCCAGCCGGCGCCTCTGCGGGGAGAGCACCTCGAACCGCACCTGAAGATAGTCATCAGGGAGAAGAGAAAGCACTTTTTCCGCCCACTCCAGCACAATAACTCCCGCCTCCGCTCTGGCCAGGTAATCAAGCATCCCGATTTCAAATCCGTCCTCAATATCGCCGATGCGGTACAGGTCAACGTGGTAAACGGGAAGCCTCCCCCGGTACTCATTGACAAAGGCGAAAGTGGGGCTGTTGACCTCCTTTCCCGGAATACCCAGGCCGGCGCACAGGCCCCGGGTGAAAAGCGTTTTCCCGCAACCGAGTCCACCGACCAGGGCAATAACTCCCCCCATGATTATCCTTTCACCCAGTCGTCTGCCAAAGCGGAGCGTGGCTGCCGGGCTACTGCTCAAAAAAACGTACGTCGATGGAGCGGTTTTCGAAGCTGACATTCCCTGATAGTAACCTGTTATTCCTCTTGACGGTAGTATATCATAATGGTAATCTGTGTTCTATAAACATGGTGAAGAGGAAGGCAAAACCAGCCGCAGACAAGGGCCTCCGCATCGCAACCACTGATGACATTGAAGTCTCCACCTATCTGGGAATAGCCAAAGAGATAGGCGGAGAACAGCCGTCAGCAGCCGAGAAAGCGGTCTCCGGGGCGGAACGTGAAGCGGTCATCGTTATTGACTTTGGCTCACAGTACAGCCTGCTTATCGCCCGCCGCGTGCGTGAGTGCCAGGTCTACTGCGAACTGGTACCTCACGATGCCCCCTGGGAAAAGATAGCCCCGCTCAACCCCCGGGGGTTTATTCTTTCCGGCGGACCACGAAGCGTTTACGAATCGAACGCACCACTGGCGCCATCTTACATCTATGAAAGCCGCCTGCCGGTGCTCGGTATCTGCTACGGGATGGGAGTTATCGCCAGGCAACTGGGCGGCAAGGTGGCGCCGGGAACAAAGCGCGAATACGGCCACGCCGTCCTTCACCTGAGCAGTCTCGACTCACCGCTGTTCGCCGATTTACCCGAATCCACGCCCGTCTGGATGAGCCACGGTGACAAAATCGAAGAGATGCCGCCCGGCTTCGCCGCCCTCGCCTACACGGAAAACTCGCCGGTGGCCGTGATGGGCAATGGCGATGGTGTTTTCGGGCTCCAGTTTCACCCCGAGGTTGTTCACACCCCGGAAGGGAAAACGATATTGCGTAATTTTGTCTACCGGATATGCGGCTGCAAGGGCAACTGGACGATGGGCAGCTTCATCAATGAGAGCATCACCCGCATCAAGGAGAACGTGGGCGGCGGCAAGGTCATCTGCGCCCTCTCCGGCGGCGTTGACTCGGCAGTGGTCGCCACGCTCATCCACCGGGCTATTGGTGACCAGCTTACCTGCATCTTTGTCAATAACGGGTTGCTGCGCCGCGAGGAAGTGGAAAGAACGCTTAAAGTCTTTCAGCAGAACCTGGGCATGAATATCCGCTACGTTGACGCCAGCGAGCGGTTCCTCGCCCGCCTGAAAGGCGTCATCGACCCGGAAATAAAACGCAAGGCCATCGGCGAGGAGTTCATCCACGTCTTTGAAGAAGAAGCAAAAAAGGTGGGCAAGGTCGATTTTCTCGCCCAGGGAACGCTCTATCCGGATGTCATCGAGAGCACGTCCTCGGTGAGCAACGTCTCCGCCAAAATAAAGACCCATCATAACGTCGGCGGCCTGCCGGCCAGAATGACCCTGAAGCTCCTTGAGCCGCTGCGCTACCTCTTCAAGGATGAGGTGCGCCTGGTTGGGCTGGAACTCGGCATGCCCGAAGAGATGGTCTGGCGGCAGCCCTTCCCCGGCCCCGGGCTGGCCATACGCATCATCGGTGAGGTGACCAGGGAAAAACTGGAGGTCCTGCGCAGCGCCGACTTTATCCTCATGAACGAGATTAAGAAGGCGCGGCTTTACCGCCAGCTCTGGCAGAGTTTCGCCATTCTCCCCGACATTCACAGCGTGGGCGTGATGGGCGACTACCGCACCTACGGCCACGTTATTGCCATCCGCGCCGTGACCAGTGAGGACGCCATGACGGCGGACTGGGCGCGCATGCCCTACGATGTCCTGTCGCGCATCTCAAACCGCATTGTCAACGAGGTGCCCGAGGTAAACCGCGTCGTCTTCGATATCACCTCCAAACCACCATCAACCATAGAGTGGGAGTAAAGACCTTCCAAAAACTGGGGGTAGCTTGAAGGAGCTTAGCCCCTGAATATATATATGGGGAGTTCGAGAGGGGTGAAACTTATATATGGGGAGTTCGAGAGGATATATATGGGGAGTTCGAGAGGGGTGAAACCCCTCTTATATATCCCTCCCCCTCTCCTTCAAAGGAGAGGGGGACACAGGGGGTGAGGTAGATTAGAATACTGGTCGTTGGCAGCGGGGCACGGGAGCACACGCTGGTCTGGAAGCTGGCACAGAGCCCTAAAATTAATGAGCTTTTTGCTGCACCGGGTAACGCCGGTACGGCCCAGCAGGCCCATAACCTGCCCATAAGCCCCACCGACATTGAATCATTAATTAAAGCAGTAAAAGAAAATAAGGTTGACTTGACCGTTGTCGGCCCGGAGGCGCCGCTGGCAGCGGGCATCGTGGACGAATTCAATAAAAAAGGCCTGCCCATCTTTGGCCCCACCCGGACCGCCGCCCAGATTGAGGCCAGCAAGGTGTTCGCCAAGCAGCTGATGCAGAAATATGATATCCCCTGTGCCCGCAGCGCCAGCTTCTCCGACTACGCACAGGCCAGAGAATACGTTAAACAGCAGGCGCCGCCGGTGGTCATCAAAGCCGACGGGCTGGCGGCGGGGAAGGGCGTCGTAGTTGCCGGGTCAACGGAGCAGGCTCTTGATGCCCTGCAAAATTTTATGGAATCGAAAAAACTGGGCGCCGCCGGGGAGAAGATAATAGTTGAAGAGCACCTCTCCGGCCGGGAGATGAGTGCCTTCGCCTTCACCGATGGCACGGCAGTTGTCCCCATGGTGCCCGCCTGCGATTATAAACGTATTTATGACGGCGACCTCGGACCTAATACCGGCGGCATGGGCAGCTACAGTCCGCCGTATTTTCTCAGCTCCAAACTGGAATCGTCGGTCAGGGAAACCATCATGGAGCCGGCGGTAAAAGCTATGCGCCAGGAGGGCCGGCCCTATAGAGGTGTAATTTACGGCGGTCTGATGATTACCAATAACGGGCCAAAAGTGTTAGAATTTAATGCCCGGTTTGGCGACCCGGAAACGCAGGTGGTTCTGCCCAGGCTGAAAACAGACCTGCTGGATATTGTCACGGCCGTCGTGGATAATAAACTTGACCGGATTGAGGTACAGTGGAGCGAGGCCGCCTGCGTTGGCGTGGTGATGGCCTCTGCCGGATATCCGGGGAGCTACCAGACCGGCCTCCCCATTTCCGGGATGAATGAGGTCGACAGAGATATAATGGTTTTCCACGCCGGCACCAGAGAAGGGGCAGCGCCGGGTGAGGTGGTGACCAGCGGCGGCAGAGTCCTGACTGTGGTGGCCGCCGGAAAAGACCTCACTGAGGCAAGAAGGAAAGTATATAATAACATCGTGCGGATACGTTTTGAAGGATGTCAGTACCGCAGGGATATTGCCGACATAAAAGAATAAAAAAGGAGAGGCAAAGAGAGGCTTCGCCTCTCTTACCAAACATTCCCCCTCTCCTTTGAAGGAGAGGGGGACACAGGGGATGAGGAGATGCCTTTAGTTGGCGTGGTCATGGGTTCCAAGTCGGATACGGAAGCGCTCAAGCCAGCTCTGGAGATACTGGAGCAGCTCGGCATTGACTATGAGGTCAATGTCATTTCCGCCCATCGCACCCCGGAGAAAGCCCGGCACTACGGGATGACGGCCCATGAGCGCGGCGTGGAAGTTATCATAGCCGCCGCAGGAGGAGCAGCCCACCTGCCCGGCGTTCTGGCCAGCTGGTCCACCCTGCCGGTTATCGGTGTGCCGCTCGCCTCCGGTGAACTGAAAGGCGTTGATGCCCTCTACTCAATTGTCCAGATGCCAGCGGGAATACCGGTCGCCTGTGTGGCCATTGGCACCGCTGGAACCAAGAATGCCGCCTATCTGGCCGCCGAGATTCTGGGCATCAAGCATGAGAACATCAACAAAGCCTATGCCAAATGCCGACGTGACCTGCAAGGAGAAGGCGTCAGACCAACAGTGCTTCCGCTGCAATCCAAGCTGCCTGGTTCACCCGGGGAACTAGCCAGAAAAGAGGGTGAAAAAGATGATTGAGCGCTATTCCCGTCCACAGATGAAACGGGTGTGGTCGGACGATAATAAGTTCAACAAGTGGCTGGAAGTGGAGATTGCCGTCTGTGACGCCTGGGCAGAAATCGGCGTCGTGCCCCGCGAGGCTGTCCCGAAAATCAAGCTGGCCAAGTGCAACCTCAGGCGCATGGAAGAGATCCTCAAGGAAACCCACCACGATATGACCGCGTTCCTCGGTTCGCTGGCGGAGAGCCTGGGCGAGGAATCGCGCTTCATCCATCTCGGACTTACCTCGTCAGACGTCATGGACACGGCGCTCAGCCTGCAACTGGTGGAGGCCACCGAACTGCTCACTGAAGACGTGAAAGAGCTCACTACGGCGCTGGCACAGAAAGCCATGGAGCACAAATATACCCCGATGATCGGGCGCACCCACGGCATTCACGCCGAGCCGATTACCTTTGGCCTGAAGCTGGCGATATGGGTTGAAGAGATGAGGCGCAACCTGCAGCGCCTTGGCGAGGCGAAAAAAGTCATCGCCGTGGGCAAGATATCCGGTGCCGTCGGTACTTACGCCACTGTCCCGCCGGAGGTGGAACAGCGGGCCTGCCGAAAACTGGGGCTCCTCCCCGCATCGGTATCCAGCCAGGTATTGCAGCGCGACCGCCATGCCCAGTTCGTCACCGCGATGGCGATCATCGCCAGCTCGCTGGAGAAGTTCGCCATTGAGATCAGAGGGCTCCAGAGAACGGAAGTCGGTGAGGTGGGCGAGCCCTTCGGCACCGGCCAGACAGGGTCATCGGCCATGCCCCACAAGCGCAACCCCGAACTCTGTGAGCGAATCGCCGGCCTGGCCCGGCTGGTTAGGGGCTACGCCCTTACCTCAATGGAGAACATCGCGCTCTGGCATGAGCGTGATATAAGCCATTCCTCCACGGAACGTATTATACTGCCTGACTCCTGCCTGCTCGTTGATTACTGCCTGTCCCTCTTCACCTCAATAATCAAGGGGCTGCAGGTTTTCCCACAGCGCATGAAAAAGAATATGGAACTCACCAAAGGCCTTATCTTTTCCCAGCGAGTGATGCTGGCGCTCATCGATAAAGGCCTCTCCCGGCAGAAAGCGTATGAGCTGGTGCAGCGCAATGCCATGAAGTCCTGGAAAGGAAACAAAGATTTCCTCAATCTGTTAAAAGCCGACCCTGAAGTCGCCGAGGTCCTGCCCCAGCCAGAACTCAAGGCTTTGTTTGATTACCAGTACTACCTGAGACACGTTGACGAAATCTTCGCGCGATTGGGACTGACCAAAGCGCAGTGGAAAAGTGCCATACCCGAATCAACAAATTTAGCACCGAGAGCACTCTAAATATACGTTGGCAGAGGTTGAGGCATCATGAAGGCAAAAGGATCGACCGAAGAGATTCGCAAAGTGGCCATGACACTGGACGAGGCCATAGAAAACAGAAGGCTGGACGCGGTCTTATCATGCTTTGCCGACGACTGTGAAATCGAGCTGCTGCGCCACAGCCTCTATGGAAAAGCCGGTGTAGAGAAGTGGTTTGACTGGCTGTTCAAGAACATCAGGCAGATTAAATTTCAGCCGATAGTAATCATGGCTGAGGGCAACATTCTGTTCGAGGAATTCATCCTCCGGGCACGACTGCACAGCGGACCGGAGATAAAGTCAAAACAGTCGGAAGTCCTCGTCTTTGAGAATGATAAAATCAAAAGTCTGCGCTTCTACTTCGACAGGCTCGATTTTGTGGATACGGTGGCCAAAGACCCGGTGAGCAAAGCCGTGGTGAACCGGGTCATCAAGAAATCGGTGGAGGGTTTAATAGATTAAAGATGAAGG
>Ga0315548_1001447_pt1 | contig 20055 bp, 19 predicted proteins | sample SalMarSW160110MG_2_FD_202540 | JGI IMG/M metagenome (GOLD analysis project Ga0315548, IMG submission 202540) | Salt marsh sediment microbial communities from the Plum Island Ecosystem LTER, Massachusetts, United States - Salt Marsh Sediment SW1601-110 ...
GGCCTAAAGCATCCGTAGCTGGCCAAGTTAGTCCCCTGTTAAATCCACCGAATTAATCGTTGGAGTGCGGGGGATACTGCTCGGCTAGGGGACGAGAGAGGCCGACGGTATTTCCGGGGTAGGGGTGAAATCCTATAATCCCGGGAAGACCACCAGTGGCGAAGGCTGTCGGCTAGAACGCGCCCGACGGTGAGGGATGAAAGCTGGGGGAGCGAACCGGATTAGATACCCGGGTAGTCCCAGCTGTAAACGATGCAGGCTAGGTGTTTGGGCGGCCACGGGCCGCTCTAGTGCCGCAGGGAAGCCGTTAAGCCTGCCGCCTGGGGAGTACGGCCGCAAGGCTGAAACTTAAAGGAATTGGCGGGGGAGCACCACAAGGGGTGAAGCTTGCGGTTTAATTGGAGTCAACGCCGGAAATCTCACCGGGAGCGACAGCAGGTTGAAGGCCAGATTGAAGGTCTTGCTAGACGAGCTGAGAGGAGGTGCATGGCCGTCGCCAGTTCGTGCCGTGAGGTGTCCTGTTAAGTCAGGCAACGATCGAGACCCGCGTTCTCTGTTGCAACCAGTCTTGTGCTGGGCACACTGAGGAGACCGCCGCTGATAAAGCGGAGGAAGGAGCGGGCCACGGCAGGTCAGTATGCCCCGAATCTCCCGGGCCACACGCGAGCTGCAATGGCAGGTACAATGGGTTCCGACCTCGAAAGGGAGAGGCAATCTCGAAAGCCTGCCGTAGTTGGGATCGAGGGTTGAAACCCATCCTCGTGAACATGGAATCCCTAGTAATCGCGTGTCACTAGCGCGCGGTGAATACGTCCCTGCTCCTTGCACACACCGCCCGTCGTTCCACCCGAGCGACTCTTGGGTGAGGCGCGGTCTTTTTTGGCTGTGTCGAATCTGAGTTTCGTGAGGGGGGAAAAGTCGTAACAAGGTGGCCGTAGGGGAACCTGCGGCCGGATCACCTCCTAAGAAACGATTTGCCAAATTGGAGGAGCAAGGAGAGCATTAGCGGAAACGTCAAAGCCCAGTACAACCAATTTTCTAGAAGTATTAGCGCTCGCGAGAGACTACCCCCTCCCTTATATAAAGAGTGAACTTTCGTGTAGAACCTGTGTTTGGCTGTTAAGCGTTTAGACCTCGCGTCTCTGAAGCCTCTACCTCTTCCCTTATACCTACATTGAAATTGTAAGTGAAGCGAAAAATCAACGCTTTGCCACTCCATTCCGCAAGCGGGGGTTCCAAGGCTCAGACTATGTACCACTTCTAAAATGTGTGTGGGATTAAATTTTAATGCAAAAAAAGAAGGGGGAAGATTGTTTGGTTGTTTGTTGTTGCGATGTTTACCGTTTTCTCATCATTAAGATGAGTACTAGCCCGACTACGATGATTGCGATGATTGCTCCAGCTCCTATACCTAAGACGTACGTGTCAGTCATCGGTGCCGGCGTTGGTGTCGGCGCTGGTGTAGGCTCAGGTGTTTCTGCCACGCCCATGTATGTTGTTGCCTGTGAGGGCCCGTAGGCTGCGGATCCTGCGAACGTAGCGATGATCTGGTATTCGCCTGGAACTGGTGGTTCCCACATTATGCCGTAGTTGCCGTTTATGTCGCTTGTTGTGTTGCCGATCTCGTAGAAGTTGCCGTTAGGATCCAAAGTCTCCAACACTACTTCAACGCCTTTCGCGTCTGCTGGCCTCCCTTGTTGCATGAACTTGTATTCCATCCATGCGCTCATGTCTTCGTCGGATATTGCTGGAGTGCCCCTGAGTGTGAAGTCGAACTTGTCATTGGTGTTACGTCTGCCAGAATCGGTCTGATCAGTGACTGTGCCTGTGATCATTACGCTGGATCCCACTGTTGGAACATGCTCTGGTGCAGAAACTGTGGTGGCGCTTGGTCCCTTGCCGATGCAGTATATCTGATTGTCAAAGAAGTTGAGGCCTACGACTTTGCCGTCTGCCATTTGCATGTACTGTCCTGTGAGATGCGCCCCGCCGTTGGCTCCAAACCCTAACATGCTCCATATTTCCGTTCCGTCTGTTGCGTTGATGCAGCGTATGTTTGGTCCTCGCCACATGGGCTGAGTAATCGAGTGCTCACCCGTGAGCGTGTAGAGTTTTCCGTCGCAAATGGCGAAAATGTTGATTGGATAGTTGCCGTAGGGAGATTCGAAGCCGACGTTTTTGGCGGTGAAGTTCCACACTATTTCTCCTGTCGTTATGTTATAGGCGAGTATTACTCCGCTATAGCCATAAGTGAGAAGTTTGCCTTCGTAGACATTTTGTAGCATGGTATAGTAGTTCATTTGTGGTTCGGGTTCACTCGTCCATATTAGTTCCCCTGGGTCTTTTCCCGTCAACGTCTTGTTTAGGCTGTAGCCATACCGTACCAGCGTTTTTGAATTTTGAAAGAGGATGACGCCATCGTCTGGATACACGCCTGTCATGCTAAGCCCGCCTCCGAAAAAGCCTGCTCCTGTAAGGTTTTGTGATGTCGGTGCATATGGCGGCGTAAAGGTTACGTCCCACAGCTTCTTGCCTTCGTTCCCGTATTCCAGACTCAAAGCAGTCATTTTGCCCTGAGCAATCCCAGCCTCGTTGTTTTGTCCTGCGGTTCCAATGATTACGTATTTATCCTCACGCACGCATCGGATGCTACCCGTTTCATTTAAAACTTCATTCCGTGGACCCTGTACGTCAGCAGTCGCTATTGACACGTTCAATGAAAAGCCCGTACTCCCGTCGTGCACATAATATCCAAGAGGTGGACCTCCACCGAAACCGCCTCCCGAAGGTCTCCATTGCCAAGCTGTAGTTCCCGTTGTTGTCGCAAGCATGGTGTCTACTGCAGACATGTTCCACACTTGCAAATAATAGTCAGGTGTAGGTGAGCCCCAAGGTGCAAGATTCGGAATGTCGTAGTTTAGTAAGCTTCCGTCTTTGCCATAGGCTGGAAATCCGCCGAAGTTCATGCCGAAAAAGGAAACACCCATCGTCACGTTCTCTACTTTACATATCGATCTTCCTGTGTATGCATCAAGCATCTCCCAGACTGGTGGCTCGGCTGAAGGAGGCCCAAAGAAGGCGAACGGGGGCGATTTCCACATGTATGCGTAGCCTCCGTGCTGGTTAGGCGACTCATAGTTGTAGATCTGACCTTGTGACGGCATAGTATCATTACTGTACCATAGCGTTTCACCTGTATACAGATCAACGCAAAGATAGCCCTCTGTCTGATGTGCGTCTGCGCGGTAGGGGTAGTAAATTTTGCCATTGATGATTAACGCGGTGAATTCAAGACCTTGGTAGTGCCCTGTTTGGTAGCCCGTGTCGCCATACCTTTCGTCCATGATGCCTCCAAGATAATACGGCTTTGTCCACAGTATGTGAGCGCTTTCTGGCCCTTGACCGTAGACGAAACGATCAGTTGTGCCGCCCGTACAACCTGCTGGTTGTAGAGCTGGGCCGCCAAGCCAGTTTCCTGCAAGCACATACCAGCTTCTGCTAGCCTGGTTTATTGGGCGCGTCCAGTAGTCGTTTGTAAGAGGCGCTTCAGGCCATGGCTGTATTTGTTCCTCCTGTACGGTAAATGTCACTTCAGGGCTTTCGGCAGCGGTATAAGTGTATTTATCTGTAGGTGTGGTTTTCGTGGTTGCAGGGAACCAAGCTTGGACAGTGTATGTGCCGAGTTGATCAGGTGTATACTCAACCCAGCCACCGCCCACTGGATCGGTCACGTCGATCGGTATGGTTTCTTTGTTCCCTTCAGGGTCTGTAACGTACCATCCTACATTATACCACGCGGCTCTCTCACCAGCAGCAGCAGCAATTTCACCGACATCCGGCGGCATATCTGCAGTCCAATATGTAATCAACACCTTTTGACCGAGACCGATAACGTCAGGGCTAACAGCACAGTAAACGTAGCTATAGTAGGAGTAGTCAGCAGCGTTGGCAGTTGGCAAGAAAGTTATGAGCGTAACAACAATAGTAAACATCAGAAACAAAGCAATCAAAGTAGCAGTTTTGTTTTTAGACATTTTTCTTTTTCTCCTTTAATTTTATAAAGACCCGTTATATCTATAAGGTTTATATAAAACTTGTCAAAAAAACCGTAAAAAGCTACTATTTTTTGAACTAAATTTTCCAGTGTTTAAAGAATAATAAATAAAATGGTAGGAAGGAATCTTAGGTTATAATTAAAGTTTAAACCTTATGGCAGGTTTTATCAAAGAAATCAACTTTTGGATTTATGCTCAAATTTACTTTATGTCGTAAAGAAGATAACCTGAATAGCCAAAACCGTTTTTGCATTAAATCTTAATCCAACCAAACCAAAAATAAGTAACTATCCCAATTATTTTTCGCTTTTTATTTTTTTCTTTCTGGCTTTGACCAGCAGAATTGCCAAAACAGCCGCCATTATCAAGCCTATTATCAAGGTCCAGTACAGTACTGCCTTGATCCACTCGACAGTCGGGTCGAGAGGTGCGTAAGTCGCGTAAATGCTCAGTTGATCTGTAGAACTAAAACTTCCAACAGGAAACGTGTCTGTTGCTGTGGGCTGTGAAGTATAATAGACCGCTTTATCGCTTACTCCCGTTGCAAAAAAATAAGTGCCAGCGCTAAAAAAGAGAACACCAAGCCAGTAAACCGTATTTGGAGTTCCAGTATATGACACGGGAAAGTCAACCCACCTCCCAGAAGTTCCGCTTTGATAAACTTCTCCACTCGCCGCAAGCAAACTTCCCGGTTTTCCATTGTCATCAGAATAGATTACAGCTTTCGCTGAAGTTCCTCCCGTAGCCAAATACACGCTAATTTGTGATATCGTTCCAAAATCTGAAGGACTTGTGAAATTAGAAAGATATACTCCGCCAAAAGTTTGGCTGTTGAAATCTCCAACACTTGTGTATCCAAAGATTTGTGATGCTGCAGTATTGCTCAGAGAAGACCCTGCAACCATTGTTGGAAATAAAAGTAGGATTGAAACAACCGCGGCAAAAGAGACCATGATTCTACGACTTACCACCAGTAGTTCACTTCATCAAGAAAGTGATTCTCAGGTTTAAAGGTTTATCCCATATCAGTCTAAATAAGTTTATCGCATCACTCCCTTTTTTGACTAATAACGGCAGAAGTGCATACTGCCTCTCAGTAGCTGCCTCCTGAGTACTACAAGTCACTTTTTTGGCTGGTTGGATTAAAATTTAATCCAACACAACCCAAGATTTTCATACCACTAAAGTGCGGAAGTAGTAAAAGTTAAGCCTATTTTCCTGCTATTCTCTCCAATTATGGCATAGAGATAGACGTTCAAGAGAAAGCCTATATAGCGTACGCGTGCTAATCAGCATGTGAAGTATAATGTTCCAAAAAATTGCGCTATTGGTAGGAATAATTTTGATAGTGATAGCGGCAGTTTTGCTGATAGGAAACTTGGGCGCTAACATTTTTCCCGTAGTCTTAGGATTGCTAGGAATATTCGTCATAGGCGTTTTTTTCCTAAGCAAGAAGAAAAAGTGGGTAGTATCGAACAAATAATAGACGCTACAATACAAGCTGTTTTTGTTAGAATTACTACACTTACGCCAAAGTACAGGTACAATCATTTGCTTCAATTGGTCTAGTTTGGGATTAAAATTTAATCCCCAAACCCAAACCCGTACACGTACGCGCGTGTGCCCCCGTGTGTTTACGCCTGCTCTCTTCCTCACACAACCCTAATTAATAAAATAGAGACTAACAAATGTATATGAATAAACTAATGGACATTATATTTTTTTGTTCCTCTGTTATTTTCAATATTTCAGTGAGTGCTTTATACATTGCAACAAAACTTGGTAACATGGTACTCATGCAAGTGTGTGGTGGAATTGTCATTTCTCTGATAGCTCCTTTCACTATCACATTGTTAGGATATATAAGGGAGAAGGCGAAAAAAAGGACGATAATATCTAATGTAATTATTCTCTTCTATCTCTCTCTGGAATTATTTTTAGATTACATCCTAAAAATTCCTTTCAGAGAAATATTGGCAATTCATGTTCCATATATCATAGTTTTCTATGCTGCTTTGTTCAGTATGATAGGTGTTACCTTCGAGAAAAACAAGAAAATGGGATCCGTAGTGATAGTAACATTCTTGATATTGATAGGATGTCTAATATACTATCTATTACCTTTCTAACACGCATGTGTGGGACGAAAATTTAATCCCAAACCCGAGATTAGCAAAGTCGTACGCGTGAATCGATTGTTCCTTCGGTTGCAGTTGCCGTGATTTTCATTTTAACCCTTCATATTTTTTAGAGCCATCTCTGCAGCGTTTACTAATTGGTATGCGATAGGTGAAGCTGTAACAGCAGGATGCGTTCCTATCTGGAATGTTGCAATATCGTTAGCCCTCATCCTATTCTGGATGCATGCGCTGATCGTATTGATAAGTTCTCCAGCACTTGGACCGCCTTTGACAGTTCCGCCAACCAATTCTCCGTTTACTTTATTAAATACCAGTCTAACCCACATCTTGGACATGCCCGGCATTCCTCCAGGGTGCCTATCGGGAGCTTCAGCTTCCCCTGTTACCACGTCGAATCCACATTGCTTTGCACCTTTTTCACTCATCCCAGCCATGGCCACCGCTAAGTTCCCAAGCGCCGTGGAGAAAACCCCCACAACTCCAGGGTATTTCCTGCTAATTTCGTATAGATTCGCGCCTGCAATACGACCTTCGGTTGAAGCTATTGACGCAAGTCTCAAACCTGAGGGCTGACCAGTAAAGAATGAAAATTTACTAGCGCAGTCGCCGCATGCAAAAATATTCGGGTCTGACGTTCTCATAGTGGTGTCGACAATTATTCCCCTTTTATCTACTGCCAAACCAGCTTTTTCAGCAAGCACAACGTTGGGTCTCACACCAATCCCAACAATCAACATATCTGCCTTTACTTCCTGACCGTTAGATAGTTTAACAGCTGTAACCTTATCATCACCCAACACCTCCTCTAATCTGACCCCTGTAATAATCTTTATACCCTTCTCTGCGAGATAGTCTTCGACCTCTTGGCAACATCTACATGCCTCTTCACCAAAAGCAATTTGCAAACACTGGTCAAGCATTTCCACAATTGTTACGTTGATATCCCGGTTCTTCTTGCACTCATCAGCGACTTCAACTCCAATAAACCCACAACCCAAAATTACTACGTCTTTTGCATCCTTTAACGCATTTAACAGGTTTTTTAGATATTGAACATCCTTCTTTATTGCATAAACATTTTTCTTATCAATCCCAGGAATAGGTGGAACTAATGAAACTGATCCAGTTGCCAGCACTAACTTATCATATATCACTGATTCTCCGCTTGCCAGAGTCACTTTTTTTTCTGTTAGGCTTAGCTCCTTCGCCTCATCTACAATGAGCTCTATATTATTAGCTTGAAGCGCACTGTCAGGTATCAAGTTGTTCTCTGGTGTTCCGACCGTACCAAATATATATGGAATACCGCAAGGTATCAGCACTTGTTTCTCTTTCCTTATCAAGAGTATGCTTTTTTCTGGATAATGTCTTCTTGCTGTTACCGCTGCTGGAATTCCAGCTGCACTACCCCCTATTACTACAACATCGGCTTGTTTCATATTATACCTTCCGTATTGACATCGCTATTAACGCGTTAATTCTGTCACAAACATACCTTAATAAATCCATCGGCTACGCGCGCTATCCCATGTATAAATTTTTAGACTTGCCGCGTACACCCGTCGCCACTCTTCGTAGGGCTAGGGAGATTGGTTGGATTAAATTTTAGTCCCCACAAACTTTAGTTTAACACTTGCCTAACTTTTCTAAATAGTCCAGAAATTCTTTCAATTCTTCTTTACTCATACAAATTAGCGATTTGCGTTCCGTTTTAATATATTTGCGAAAAGATTCCAAGCATTCTTTAGCTTCTACATTTTTTTTGACTGTTTGTATTTGATCGCGTTCTATTTTTATTCTATAAAGTGTTGCCAGAAAGGTTGCAAGAACAAATAGAGTATTGCTAATTATAACTATGATTTCTAAACTCATTAATTATCGCCTCATTTTTTTGGTCAGTTTCAATCTATATCTTTTTTGTATATCATTCTTTGGGTCAAATTGGGCTTATCTTTATCTATATATGTGGAATGTTTTTTGCGGTTTTAACGTCTATTCAGTCATGTGAGTCAGCATATCTTCCTTTTTATGCAAATTAAATGCCAAAAAAGGCAGTTTATGTGAGATTAAAATTTAATCTTTTTCTCTCTCTCGTGCGTCTTCCCGTGCCCGGGCGTGTGTGTATTCCCTGTCTGTCTCTGTGTCTCTGTTAGTCACACACGCAACAGAAAAAGAATGTTATATTTTTGTAATTTCAGGCTATAGGTCAGAAGTTAAGTATATTCCTTAATACTCTGCCATTCAAGTTTACATTGAGCTATGTTTTGGCACTTTGTATATTTTCGCTAAACGAAGACTATGTATAAGTTTTAGAAGCATTTCCCCGGTGTTTTGTCGCTCAAAAGTGCAGTAGGTTGCTGATGTCGACAAATTTGCAGGGATGATGGCACCTTTTTCGGCAAACAATATCACAATTTTATCTGAAGCAACCCCAATTTCATGAATTACATTTGCACTTGGATGTACACCTTGGTCTTGGGTTAAGTAAGCTATCAGAGTGCCGCATTTCTTAATTAGCTCCTCTGCGTTCTGTCTTGGTGTTTTGTTTGGAGAAAAATCCCGACTAGCATAAAAAGTCTGAAAACCCAGTTCTTCCAAGAAAGGCGAGACAAGACTGCTGATGAGTGTCTCATTTTTATCTTTCATACAATAGCTCAAGAAGATTCTTCCTATGAACCTCATCTCCCCTGTTTCAAAGAATTCAAGGTAGTCTAGGGGCAAGCTACGAAGGTCAAAAGTTGCTTTCAGACTAATTAGCTCCAATACGGTGTCTGTATGAGGAGACAGGTCGCGGCTAATTTCTGCAAGTAATTTCGTACATGAATCAAAGTCTTTTCTGAGTGCATTCTTCATGAGCAAATCGATAGTATTGAGCGTCTTATTGCGCAAGGTATTCCTGAACTTGTCAATTGCCACCACATGCATTGACCCAGAAACTGTATCAATGACCTCGCAGTGTTTTCTGATAGATTCTATCGACGACAAAATGGATTCGACATTATTTTTGGTGGTGATAATCATGCCAGTTGTTTCGAATGCGTTTTTATCATTAATTGTCTGCTGAATTCTGCAGACAAGCGTTCCCGTCAAGTGTCCATAGTCACTCGATAATTTATCAAGCTTCTGGATGAAATAAGACATTTAATACCAATCGGCTATTTCGTTTCACCTTGTATTTAAAATTTAACAATCAACAGTTAAAAACCAAATTTAATCCAACCAAAACAGCGTAGGTAGATATGGGGTTACCTGAAATCAAGTTTGCTATTTTCAAGTGGGCTTTTGGATTTTTCTTGCGGCTCGAACCAACGCGTTAGCACACAGCCTCGTAAAGTCATAAAGATCATCAACTGGAATCCCAATATTCGCCGTTTCCCTACCATAAAGCGTCAGCACTTCATCTTCAAACTCAGGACTGTAACGCTGAAGAACAAAATAGATCTTCAAGTCTTTAAGCGGCTTCATCATTATCGCCCAGTCAGTAGCCGAATCAATAACAAGGTCCACGAGCCTTCCACCCACAAACGACGCTATCTGTTGCGCCATCGTCTTGTCAACCAACCGTAAGTCCTTCGTGCGAAAAGCCATCTCCCTCTTATGCATATCATCAATGGCAAGACAGCCTTGGCCATACCCCAACTCCTTTAATGCAAGCACTTGCGATCTGACAATTCTTACCATAAGAAAACCTCAACTATGAAATAGTACGCGAACACGCTTAAATAAATTCGTTCCACAAGCCCAACACAACCTAACAAAGCCGCTCCGCCACCAGATTATATTTATACAATTCGTTAACGTTATTATGAATTGCAGATTAGACACTCTGGTGAACGGCGTTGAGTCTAGACCACTTCTTACTTCCAAAAGAGATTCTAATAGACGACTCAGGATGGAGCGACATCCTCCTAGGCGTAGTCATCGGAGCACTCAAACCTCCAGATCGAAGGTACATGGAACGCAGAATCCCCACATCATCCTTTCAGCCCCCTAACTTCAAAAACAAAAAATACCTAGAAGACGCCGTGAAGATTGCCGACGAAATCATCGAGGTTATGCGGCCTGATGAGGAAACCCACTTCAGAGTTTGCTCAGGATACGTTCTCTCCACCGTGCGCAGGCACCTGCAAAATCGAGGTTTTAAAGTTGAAAAATCCGAAGTCACAGGCGAACTCCACGATATGGTTGAAAGGGGTTACGTGAGATGGTGCGTCGAAGTTGGAGTGCCAGAAGAGATACTGAAAAGCAAGAGACGTTTCTGGACTATGCTGGAATGGGTAGCTGAGAGGCCTCACCTGAGAGAAGGCCTCGTAAAGACAGGCTGGGCAAGTTGGGAACGAAAATGGCGAGAAGAAATATTCAAAAAACCTTTAAATTTACGTGGTTAGGCCACTGGCTAACTGCCATTTCTTCTATTTTGTCGCTCGCTGCTTTTCCCATTCCAGTCTAGTTTGCTTAATTATTGAATCTATACTGTTTGGCTCCGAAAGATCAGCTATTGCATTCTCCAACTCGTACTTAACCAACGACGCCACTTCAATTGGCCTCAAGGGCTCATTCCTAGCCGCTTGATACGTTTTTAATGCGCGCAAACCAAACTTAACCATCAAACTTTGCAATTGCATTTTCAAATTCACTAACTCATCTCGACTTTCTTTCATTAACTGGTCAAAGTTTTCTGAAGCCGACATCTTTTTCTTTTCTGCCATCTTTCAACCACCAATTCAAAGCTATCCATATTTTCTTTCGTCTCATTATAACTTTTCTATTTCTTTTAAGAGAAAAAAATAGCAGCAAAGGCAGTTTAGATTGTTGGTTTGGTTGGATTATTTGAATTTCTGCAGTGATAAAAGCTGTTTGAGGTCGTTCTTCATCAAATTTATCCAACCATGTTCAAAATGGAAGGAAGCGTTATCGCTAATTATTCTGATCCTGCAGTCGCCTTTACAATCAGACTCTTTTTGGGGAATTTTCCCGCACTTCAGTTTGCATAAATCGTTAACATAATTGTTTATCCGCAGAAAGAGCCTTTCTGGCTTGAAAGTCGGCATATAGCGCTCCGAAATTCTCTGGATACCCTTTTGCACCATTTCCTGCTTTGCAGCATCTGTGAATCTTTTGCCTAAAAGAAACCCCTTGTCATAATCCTCCCGCTCCATAACCTCCAACATCTTTCTAACAGTGTCTATGCCAACAACTCCAGAGCTCGATTTGGAATTTACCACTCGCAACAAAATCTTTTCGTTTGATGCTTCATCCAATGCGGTTATATCTATTCCCTCATCCCATTTCTCCCTTTCCTCACAACTATAGTTCCGCACTGCCATCATTAATTCCGCTTCATCTTGAATACCCATCTTAACCCACTCTTTTTTCTACTATTTAATGGACCTCAGATCCTGTCAAAAGGCTACAGGTGTCTAATACTCTAAAACTATCGCCCACTGCTTATGTATATACTCGCTATAGTTAATATATTCTTCTATGAACAACGAATGTTCAGCACTCAAACTTTTTCCATCCATTACCTGTCATCGTCCACGTCACTTAATCCAAACCAAAACTGTTATCGCGATTACCAAGCCAACATCCTGAAAAAGCTGCTTTACCCATGATATTTCTACTACAAACAGCATGTTAGATTGCCAGAGCCTCATGAAAAATTTCCGAGATTACAGTTGAAAACCATTAAGGCGCCTCGATTTTTTGATGCTATCTGGTATAGGTTAGTTAAATAAATCTCTGCTTTTCTTATGCTGGTAAAATCCTTTCTTTTTGAGGATTAGCACAAACAACGGGGCAATGATTAGCAATGGCAAAATCGCCCAGAACGGAAATTCGGGGATTTCTGGCGTAGGAGTTGGTTCCAGAGATGGCGTGGCCGTAGGTGAAGGGGTTGGAGTTGGTTGAGGTGTAGGTGTGGGTGTTGGAGTAGGAGTTGGAGTAGGAGTTGGCGATGGGGAAGTGCCATACGGGACCATTAGCGGATAGCGATCTGTATTGTTAACGTCGATTATATATGGCGTGTCGCCTATGTTGTCGCCGTCAGCGTCAATGCCATCGTAGTCGCTCCAGTAGTTGCCACCAGAAGGGTAGCCATCGTCCCAAGTGTTATTTGAGTTAACAGAAGAAACCTGAATTGCGTTGTTTACAAAGTTGTTGTGGCATAGGGTGTTGTTTGAAGATGAATCGAGCCAGACACCGCAATTGCTATTATTTGTTATGTTATTTGCGGATATACTGTTGTTTGAAGACCCTATTGCAGCAACGGCATACTCATTGCTTGTCACATTATTTTCGGATATGATATTGTCTGAGGAAAAGAGGTCGATGCCAACCACGTTGTTTGAAAGGGTGTTTGCAGTTACAGTGTTGCTTGGAGACGAATAACCAAGCAAGACGCCCCAACTGTTGTTTGCTATTTTGTTTGCAGAAATGATGTTGTTTAGAGATTCAAATCCGCAATTAACACCAAATTGGTTGTTACTTATGTTGTTCCCTGATACAATATTGTTCGAAGAGTAGTCCAACCACACACCATAATAGTCCTGACTATTCGCTACGTTATTGGCAAATAGGCTATTGCCTGAAGACTGCATAAGGAGTATGCCAAAGTTTCCGTTCGCAGTCAAGTTGTTTCCAGATATGGTGTTGTTTGTAGAGGAGAAGAGGGCGATGCCGTCGTAACCGTTGTTTGCTACGCTATTCGCTGATATGGTGTTGTTCGAAGACCCGTATAGACCAATGCCGCCACCGCCAGTATCTGTTACGTTGTTTGCGGAGACCGTGTTGCTTGAAGAGTTTTCGATACCTATGCCAACCGTGTTTTCCGCAATGTTGTTTCCATGTACGTAGTTGTTTGAAGATAAGTTAACGTAGATGCCGTAATGGTTATTGGTGATTTTGTTTTCGGTCACGTTGCACCCCGCACTTATGCCACTTATGCTGACTCCGTTGTCCCAATTACTATAGTCACTGATTCTTTCTATGGTGAACCCGCTAAAAACCACATTAGACGCGTTAATGGTAACAACGCTTCCCGAAGCGTTTCCTTCAATGAGGGGATTGTTTATCCCGATCAGCGAAACGGTTTTGTTCAGTACTAACATTTCTGGGTAAGTTCCGGCATGAACGAAAATCGTGTCTCCATTCTGAGCCGAGTTTACGACCTGTTGAATCGAGTCTCCGGGGTAAACATGAAGGGTTGCCGCACCATTCACGATCACCACAAAACGTATGCAAACTATTGAAGTTGACAATAATAACAAGAGGAAAGCTATCGCTAAAAGCGCTTTTTTGTTCACAGGCATACACTAGTAATACATTAAACCACCCCTTATCTTTTGTGGAAGAACTGTTTTGGTAAGTTAAATAAAACGTTACGTTACCAAGCAAATGGTTACACTATCGCTCCACGGTTCAAACAGAGCTATCCATAACTGGAGGAGCCTTTTAACTTATTAGCCATAAAAAAGAAGAGTTGGGAAATCAGTAAGTGTAGAGAGCTGTTACAGTTGCAGTAACATTATCAACCTGTTCTGTGTTGCCTACTCCGACTTCTATCCCGCCGGGTAAGACGGGAAAAACCGCTATCCCACTTGTCCCCACCGTCACGTTATGGTCATAATTAACTCCATAAGAGGAGTAAAACACTCGAGCGTATGTTGTGTTACTCGTCGATTCAACAGCAACGGAAACATATCCCGCATACTCTCTTATGTTACTCCAAACAATGGTGTAGCCACTTGCATCCTGAGTAAAGCCTATGCCACTCACCAAATACTCTGTCGCGTTTAGATAGATTATGTCAAGATAGTTTAAAATTCGCAAGTTCAACGCTTGTACCGCGTTTTTGTAATCTGATATCGTGCTGTTAGCTTGTTCGAGATCAGCTTGAAGGGATGAAACTTGCGAATACAAAGATGAAACATGCGAATTCAAAGATGAAATCGTGCTGTCCTTTTCTGCTACTTGAGATTCTAAGCTGTTTACCATTGGCATGTAAACTGCAATTGTACCGACTAAACCAGCTACAAGAACAATGCATATCAATCCTAACGCAATGACCATCGTTCTGCTAACAATTTTCTTTTGACCCCTTTTTTCAGTCGTTTTTCCTATTGCGGACACGCGCGACGGTTGGGATAAGGCTTCTGATGTGGTTGAAGGTCTACTGGGTGGTGGCGCAGTTTTTTCTTTTGGCGTAACTTCTGGAGCTTTTGGAGTAATTTCTGGAGATTTGGGGGTAACTGCCGGAGTAATTTCGGTTGAAGACGGCAACTGCTTTTTAGTTTCTTCCAATCCTTTTGCGAAATCAAACAATTCTTTGCCCATTAGTTTTTTGATGTTGTCATAAGTCCCTTCCAATTCAACTTGAACCTCGCCTATTCGCACTGAAATCCTTGAGTGCTCTTTCTTTTGTTCATCTTCGTCTGACATATCTATACCTACGTTCTAGTTGGCAAGTTTCTATATAAAAATCTAGGCATTGACCGAGAGGCGTAGATTCTTTCTCTTCGAATCCTGTCTTTTTGGCGCGCGCAAAACTTTTTCCAGAAAAAAGGCAACCAAAAAGAGAGAATAGAGAGGTGGGTTTGGGCTCTTGCTATAATGGTCTCCGTCAGCAGCAAGCTTGTGACCTTGATTTTATTTATCGCTGCCATCTCCCTTTCTGGTTGTTTTGTTTGTCACCGACAAAATGGTATTAAAAGATTTTTCAGAATTAAACCCAAATCTACTCCTAGCGTTTTTTCTGACCTGTGCCCGATTTTTCTATCGACCTCGTCCCGCATGTACGCCTAGACCCTTTTTAGACTCTGATAATAAATTGCAACCCCACTCTAAACGCAAATTGTGAATTTACCTCCAAAAAGAGAGAATTGCAAAAGATGCTATCTTTTTTCCTTGTTACCTATTCTATATGTTGAAGTTTTGCTTGTTTTTCCATAGACATTGTTCAGGGCTTCTCAATCACCGTTTTCGTTAAGATGACTATTTTCATCACTTTTCCCTCTTCTAGAATCAAAAAAGTTCTTCAATGAAAAAACTAAAACTAAATCTAAAAAAAGTCCTTATCGAAATTATGGTAGACCGCTCTGCCGAACTTGCACTCTAAGAGAGTAGAAGAAGTGACTTGGATAACGTTTAAATTTCTTGCTTTTTATCTTCTTGATAGGAGGATTGTTTATGGCGTATTGTTCAAATTGTGGTGAAAAACTTTCCGAAGACACTCTCTTTTGTCCAAAATGCGGCACCAAAACAATTAAAGGCGTGGAAACAACCGCTCCAACCATTTCGGATGAATTAAAAGAGACATTTACTAAAATGAGCCAAGAGCTTGAGAAAGCTTTCTCTGTAGCCGCCAAGGAAATAAATGCTGCGTTTCAAACTGCGAGTGAAAACATTAAAAAATCGCTTCAAAAAGAGCCTGCGGTTTGTCCTAACTGCGGAAAGAAAAACCCAAGCGATGCCACTTTCTGTTATAAATGCGGCAAAAGAATAAAGGCTGAATAAGAAACGTGCGGTGTGAAGAAAGGAGATGACAAGCCCCCTTTCCCGCGCGTGCCATTTTAATTGTAGATTAGCATATGCACATTTTAGGTTTTATATATCCAAGGCGTTTAAGAACATCCAGAATTCTTCGACAGTTCTTATTTTTCTTATTTCCAAGTATTCTGGTTTAAAATTTGCTCCTTCTCCAGAAGACTCTTTGTAGTAACCTACTGTGTGGGGGTAATGTTGTTCAAATTCCGGATTATCCAAGACTTCTCCTAATTTGATGCATTTTCCAGGTTGGGCTGTTCCTCTTTTCCTGTCTGTGAGCATTACACTGTAGTTGCAGTATTTTCCCTTATTTCCGTACCTAGGAAAGGAAACTAGCCAGCCGATTTCCATGAAATGAAAGTTTTTGGTTTCGCTTTCCAACTGCAACTCAAATAGTCAAGGTGTGAAATGGCGATTTAAGCATTTCATGTCCGCATGCGAGCTTTTTCGATTTCTTATGGAAGTCTACTTCCGCAACGTTGATTTAAAATGGATAAGCTTTCGCCGGTCCCCTTGCAGAAAGGAGCGGGCTTGAATCCTGTTCGTCCCACTAATAATGTGCGCTAAATCTCAATACTTTTCATGTCTGCCACAACGAGGTAGTAGGCAGCTAACCCTTTCCAGTCCCCCCAGACCTTCGCAATCTGCCGCGCCTCTGCGCCAGTAATCATTTTTCTATCGCAGTAGTAATGCGAGATAACGCGTCGCAAGCCCAAATCGTCAGCAGGCAAGGCCTCTAACCGTTGCATTCCCCGGAGCATTGTAAGCTCAGCGGTCCAGACTCCAATTCCTCTTATTTCGTCAAGTTCCCGGATGATTTGTTCCGCGCTCTCATAGTTTCTGAGTTTCTCTAGGTCCAGTTTTCCTTGCGTTATAAGTGTGGAAACTTTCTTAATGTACTCAGCTTTTCGGAGGCTTAGGCCACACTGGCGAATTTCCTCGGTACTTGCGGAAGCTAGTTTTTGCGGTGTAGGATAAGCATAGTAAGTGTTGCCTTCTAGCTCTAAGATGCCGCCGAACTTTTTGGTAATCTTGCATTCTATAACGTTCGCTACTTTCAGCGAGATTTGCTGCTCAACAATTGAATCAACCAGTGCTTCAAAGACTGTTTGTGTTGTTGGATTTTTTAGTCCCCAGAGCTTCTGTGTTAAGCACGCCATTATTTTGTCGTTTTTTACTCCTTCGTAGAAAGGTTTTAGGTCAAAATCCAAGCTGAAAAGGGCGTTGGCAGTTTCTTCTGCTTTTTTCTTGTCTTCTTCCGTTATTGCGCTATTCGATCTGAGTTCAACAGATAGTTTTGGCTTATCAACAGTACTAGTAGATTTGATAGTAGCGAGAATGAGCTTGCCATTGACGCGTATTACTTGCCAAAACCTGCCATTTTTGTAGTTGCGGATTTGCTTATCACCATTAGCGAAGATTTCGCAGTTTAAGTCAAAACGGAACGGGGGCAAAGCAGCAATCGTTATCTTTTCAGTGTAAATCATTGTGTTTCATCCTGTAAGATCTATAACGGCTAAAAACGTTTCTTAGCAGTTACAAATAAGCCTCAATGCACACCTGTATCGTATTAGTTTTCCTAAAGGATTTTAACTTGAAGTTGGCGTATTAATAAGCGTCAAAGGATTGATCAGTCATGCGCATTGTGTTACGAATAGGCGGTTCAGTAGTGGCGTCTCCAGTCAACACAGAGTTAATGAGCAAATACGCTGACTTGCTAAGAACTCTGAAAGAACAAGGTCATGAAGTTGCGGTGGTTGTTGGCGGCGGATCACTAGCCAGAGAGTTTATTACTATTGCAAAGAAACTGGGACTTGACGAACAAGCTCAGGATGAAATCGCCATTTCTGTTTCACGGCTTTTCGCTCAGCTTTTCCTAAAAAAGCTTGGTGAGACGAGCGGCAGGAAGGTGGCTTTAACACTTAATGACGCGGCTGAATGCCTAAGCGAAGGCAAAATTGTGCTGATGGGCGGTTTGAAGCCGGGAATCACCACGGACGCGGTCGCAGCCTTAGTCGCTGAACGCGTAAAGGCTGACTTGCTTGTTAAGGGCACCGATCAGGATGGCGTCTACAATAAAGACCCGCGGAAACACGCGGATGCCGTTAAGCTTGATCAACTGTCATTTGACGATTTGTCCAACGTTTTTTCTGAGAACAAGCATAAGGCGGGGATGCATCAGATTGTCGACCCGGAAGCCGTCAAGGTTCTGAAACGCGAACGCATGAAGCTGGTTGTTGTGAACGGGTTTAAACCTGAGAACATTTTGGCAGCTGTTAAAGGCGAAAAGGTTGGCACAGTGATAAATTAAGTAATATTTTGTAGTTAGTGTACGTTAAGTTTAAATATCGCATTTGATATCGCATTTGAGGTCAATAGTGATATGCCAATGTTTGCTCAAAAAAAATGGTTACGACACACTGCTATGGTGCCCAAAGGCTTCATACGCTACCATGTTCTAGAAGCCCTCAGTCAGAAGCCCATGTCGGGATCAGAGTTAATGGATGACATTGAAAGGCACACAGGCGGGTTCTGGAAACCCAGTCCAGGCTCCATCTATCCGTTGTTGTCTTGGCTGCAGGATAACGGTTACATCAAAGAGTTACCTGCGGAAAATGGGCTGAAACGTTACGAATTAACAGCAAGCGGAAAATCACTACTTGACGAACAGAAAAAGATAAGGAAAAAATTCAGAGAAGAAGTCGGCTTCCTTCCTGCGCCCTTCTTTGAAGGCTTTCTCATGAAAATGCCGCCCGAAAAAACTGTTGAAATCCGCAGCTCCATCAGACGATTAGCCATAGCGTTTTTCCAGCTGGGCAGCGCACTGCAAGAAAAATTCTCTGAGCAAGCCGTAAATGAAGCCCTAAGCGTTGTAGATGAGGCGTCAAGGAAGTTTGAGGAAATAAACAAAAAATTAAAAGGTGAAAAACGTGAGTGAAGAAGACGCGATTAAAGCTGAAGGCTTAACCAAAGTCTTCAACGGCAGCTTAGTAGCAGTTGACCACATCAATTTCAGCGTCAAACACGGCGAAATTTTCGGTTTCTTAGGACCTAATGGCGCTGGAAAAACCACAACAATAAACATGCTCATAACCGTCTTAAAACCAACAGAAGGCAAAGCATCCATACTAGGCTACGACATAGCCAAACAGCACAATGAAGTCAGATACTCCATCGGTGTTGTCCCACAAGAATACACTGCTGATGAAGACTTGACAGGCATCGAAAATATACTCTTATGCGCCGACTTATACGGGATTCCCCGCGAGGTCTCCAAGAAACGTGCTGCAGACCTTTTGGAGCTTGTCGAATTAACTAAATTCAAGGATAAAAAGGTTCAAACTTTTTCGGGTGGCATGCGCCGTAGGCTAGAACTTACGTGCGGTTTGATTAACAGACCTAAAGTGCTCTTTTTGGATGAGCCTACGTTGGGTTTAGATGTTCAAACCAGAGCTGCAACGTGGAACTACATTAAAACTTTGAAGAAAGAGTTTGGAATGACACTTTTCATGACGACACATTATCTTGAAGAAGCTGATTCTCTGTGTGACCGCATCGCTATAATTGACCATGGAAAAATCATAGTTGTCGGGTCTCCTGAAGAGTTAAAAGAAAGTTTGGGCGGCGACATAATTACGTTAAGCATCAAAAAGGATGTTGACATAACAGGTCTTGTCAAGAAAATTGAGCATGTAAAGGAAGTTAGAAAGGAGAACGGAATGTACATAATAAAATCTGAAAATGGAGAAGTTACGGCGCCCTTGATAATCGAAGCTTTACGTAAAGAAGGACACGTTGTAACTAAACTTTCACTTACGGAGCCAACGTTGAACGAGGTTTACTTGCAGTACACGGGCAGGTCCATGCGTGACGCGGAGGAATCAAGAGAAGCGTTCTTTGCACAAAGAGCAACTATGAGGAGGGCAAGAGGACATTGAGCACTAACAGTCTTTCAAAAAGCAAACTACACGGTCTCTGGGCTCTCACCAACCGAGAGCTTAAGAAATGGTACAAAGCCCCAGTAGTTTTCGCTCTCACATTAATACAACCAATCATTTGGCTGGGCTTGCTAGGAAACGCTTTGAACTTAGGCAGCTTGGTTAGCTCAAGTTCAATTGCCTTTCCTCCTGCGCTGGCGTCGCAATTTACTCCGCAGCAGCTCGGCGTATTGAATCAATTTTTCTCTGGCTTACAAGGCCAAATACTGACGAGCACGTTCGGAACAACCAGCTACATCTCCTTCATGGCTGTGGGGATGATTGCTTTCACGGCGCTCTTCACGACGATGTTCAGCGGCATGTCGGTGGTTTGGGACC
>Ga0315548_1001449_pt1 | contig 20039 bp, 16 predicted proteins | sample SalMarSW160110MG_2_FD_202540 | JGI IMG/M metagenome (GOLD analysis project Ga0315548, IMG submission 202540) | Salt marsh sediment microbial communities from the Plum Island Ecosystem LTER, Massachusetts, United States - Salt Marsh Sediment SW1601-110 ...
CAGAAACTGGATCACTGGATTGAGCGTGCCAGTTTCTTCCTCATGTTATTGAGCGGGATTCTGATACTGCTGATGGCATGGATAGAAAGCTACGGCGTGGTCAAGCGCTACGTCTTCCATGCCCCCGACCCCGCTGCCTATGAGCTCAGCACCATGTTCCTCCTCTTCTGCGGTGTTTTAGCTGTAGCCGGTGTGGAGAGGCTTGACCGACACGTCAGGAACGACATGATTGCCTCCCGTTTTCCCGAGCGCATGAAAGTTATCCTCCTTAATACTATTTTCCCTTTCTTGGCGCTCATTTTCTGCGTCGTCCTAACCTGGAAGAGCTTTGGCAACGCGCTCTACGCGCTTGAGATTGGCCAGGTCAGTAAAACGTCGTGGGCATTGCCGTTGGCCCCAATTAAATTCGTTATACCCGTTTGTTACACCCTGCTTTGCCTCGTTCTTGTAAGCAAATTCTGTCGAGGCATTGCTCTACTGAAGGGCACTAAAGCCCCGACTCAGACAGAATAAAAAAGCAATGCGGCTTGGTGCTTGGTGAATTGAAGTAGTTATGGATTTTACTACGGCGGCGTTAGTATGTGTATTGGGCATGCTATTTCTGATGCTGATGGGCATGCCCGTTATTTACGCCTTGGGATTTACTGCCATAGTTGTTTCTTTCTTCGCCTTCGGCGCTCCCCACCTCGAAAAAGTGGGATGGACCACATTCAGCACCCTTTATAATATAAACTGGACGCCGCTGCCTCTCTTTGTTCTCATCGCCTGCCTCATTGCCGAAACTAAAATTGGTGAAGACATTTACTATGCCGCCCGGAGCTGGCTTTCCCGCGTTCCCGGTGGTCTCATTGTTACCAGCATCTGGGGCGAGGCCGCCATGGCCGCCGCCATAGGTACCAGCACCGCCACTATCCTGGCCGTGGGCAAAGTGGCTGAGCCGGAATTTAAGAGATACGGTTATGATAAGGGACTGGCTATGGGTGGACTGTGCTGCGGGGGAGTACTTGGGCCCTTAATCCCGCCTAGCGCCGGTATGATTATCTATGGTGTCCTCTCCGAGACGTCTATAGGCCATCTCTTCATAGCCGGGATGATACCGGGCATTCTCTTAGCCTGCATGCTGGCGGCGGTAGCCATAATAATCTGCTCGCGAAATCCGAAGCTCGGTCCCCCTGTAGGCGGCGTCAGCTGGGGGCAGAGGTTCTCCTCGCTGAAAAGGGTCTGGCCCATAGTGGTGGTGATGGCTTCCATTCTCGGCTCCATCTATTTCGGCATTGCCTCCCCCACCGAAGCCGCTGGCGTCGGCTGTGTTGTGGTACTGATTATAGGGGTCACCGTTTTCGGTCTCAGGTGGGAGGGCTTAAAGCGAGCCTTAATGGAAACAGCGATTATAAACGGAATGATTCTGTTTATGATGGTCGGCGCCTGGCTATTTTCTTACGTGATTGGAAGTTCCGGCGTGGCCAAGACTATAACCAGTTTCGTTACATCTGCCGAGTTCTCCCCATGGCTGGTGATTATCAGCATAAATATCCTGCTCCTAATTCTGGGCTGCTTTATTGACGCCATAACCATTATGTTGCTGACGGTACCCCTCTTTGTTCCCGTAATCGTCGCCCTGGGCTTTAATCCGATATGGTTTGGGGTTTTGTATGTAGTCAACATGCAGATAGGACTGATTACCCCGCCGATGGGGCTGGAGCTGTTTATGATGAGAACTGCCTTTGATATCCCGGTGGATAAGCTTCTACGGGGAGTGCTGCCTTTCCTGATTGTCCTGTTTATCTTCCTGGCTATCTTAATAGCTTTCCCCCAGATAAGTCTCTGGCTACCCGGCATGATGAAGGGTGGATAGATTACCGCTGGTTAAGAGCTTTTCCCTTGGGAATATCCACGGTCTTCTATGTATGAAGAAGGACTTTTTATAAGGAGGCTAATATGAGCGACTTATCAATATTTAACAAGTTCAATTTTGAGATACCGCCGGTAGGCGTCAAGTTCCTGCTCAACAAACCGAAAGGCATCAAGAAGCTGGGTAAGGAATTAGCTTTTTGCGAGATGCTGGGAGAGGCCCAGAAAAGCCCGCCTTTCTACGCCGCGAGGGATAATTTCACCTGCATGGGGCCAGTGGTGCTGGGTATGGAGCAGCCCGACCCCATTTTCGAGAGCGGACAGGTGGGCCCTAAGGATGGTATATACAAAGAAGCACGTGCCAACCGCAGAATCTATCATTACATCCCAAAGCTGGCCAAGGGTACCGTTAGATATGTTGCCTTCTCTCCTATAGACAAACTTCCGTTCGAGCCAGACGTATTAATTATTACCGCCACCCCCAGCCAGGCAGAGGTTTTACTGAGGGCGTACTGCTACACCACCGGCAAGATGTTAACCACCAGGAGCACGCCGGTGCTGATATGCACCTGGCTTTATATTTATCCGTATGTAAGCGGCGAACTGAATTATTCCGTCACCGGTCTTGGTTTCGGCATGAAAGCACGCGGGATACTCCCGGAAGGCTTAATGCTCATCTCCGTCCCCTACGACTCGTTGTCCATGCTGGTAGAGAACCTGCAGGATATGGAATGGGTTCCGCCCCTGCACAGGTTAAGTGATGAGGAAAAACAGAAGCAGTTTCAAAAGACAGTTAACGAGTTAAGGCAGGAATACGAAAGCTAGCGCCCCTTTAGCTTTTTTATCTCTCCCGGCGAATATTGCTCACGAGGGTGCTTAGGGTGAAGCGAAGAGTCACCTACTGACATGTCGTATTTAGGAGTAAAGAGAACATGCATCCACTGGAAAGGCTTATCCACTCTCTTGATGGCAATTGGACCGTGTACTAACCCCTTAGGGATGTAGACAATTGTTGTGGTGTCAATTATATGTTTTTCTCCTTCCTCACCCAGACATATCTCGATTTCGGCGTCGAAGTCGTAGTAATTCTGGGGGTTACTGCCAAAGATGAAAAAGATTTCGTCGGCATCGTGGGCGTGGGGCTGATGGGGAAATGAGAGAGGTTCGGTGACGCAAAGTAGTTGGACTTCAACCGGAAAGTTGGGGAACTTGGCTCCATAGCAACCTTCTTCACCGCATATGTGCATCATCGGTGTCATTCCCTTTTCTAAGGGTTCTCTGATGATGTACTTCCCGTATTTTGTCTCAGCCACCTTTTATGTCCTCCTTCTTCTATTTTTCATTCGGGAACAGGTTGATATATCTCTTAAATATACGGATAACACCGAGACCAAGTGCGTGGCTATTATGATTTGTTACCCTAATTTTGTCAATGCTGTTAATGCTAGGTTATTGACAGCCAGATGATAAGGATACATAATAGGCAAACGTTAGTCCCGCACTAAAGAAATCAAATTCCCTTATGAAATGAGAGGAGGCAAAAATGACTGACGACCTGAAAGCCGAAGTAGCCCAGTTGAAAAAGCAGGTGGCCGAGCTATCCAAGGCCAAGGACTACATAGAGATATGTAAGCTGCAGTCACGCTACGCCCACCTGTACTTCATGCTCCGGAACTCGGAGATACCTTCCCTTTTTGCCCAGAAGACGCCCGGCGTCTATATAGCAATAGAGGATGCTGGCATCTATGAGGGTATCAAAGGTGTCAAGCGGTTCTGGAACACTGTCCTGAGCGAAGAGCGCTACCGCGGCACGCCGGGCTGGCTGGCGGTGCACATGACGCAGAATCCTATCATCGAGATAAACAAGGACGGGACCAGAGCTAAGGGGGTCTGGTTCTCTCACGGCAGCGTCAGCGGGATGCGCAACGGCAAGCTGGACTGCATGTGGTGCCTGGGCAAATACGACATGGAGTATGTGAAAGAAGACGGCGAGTGGAAATTCTTCAAGCTTGCCTACAACATCGTCTACATGTGCCCGGTTGATTCGAACTGGGTGGAAGAGCCGATTACGGGCAGCATCGCCGGGCTGCCGGATAATACGCCGGACAAACCGTCCACCAACTATCTGCCCTATAGCCGATACAGAATAAACATATTCCCGCCACCACCACCGGAACCATATAAAGATTAGAATCTGACGCAAGGCAAGCTGAAGGACCCTTCGAGAGGAGGTATAAATGATTGACGAAAAGAAGCTAGCTAAGATAGTCGGGGCGACTAATGTGAGCCACAAGCCGGCGACACTAGAGGAATACGCCGGGGATATGAGCTTCGTTGAGCCCATAAAGCCGTCTTATGTGGTCAAGCCGAGAAATGCCAAAGATATAGACAAGCTGGTTAACCTGGCTAAAGAGACGCTAACGCCGCTGGTACCGGTAAGCTCGGGGGCACCCCACTTTCGCGGCGATACCACTCCCGGCATCGGTGGGGCGGTTATCGTTGATTTAAGTAAAATGAAAAAGGTTATCAGGGTTGACCGAGCTCACAGGGTTGCCATGGTTGAGCCGGGGGTAACATTCGCCGAGCTGATACCAGCAGTAGAAAAAGAAGGGCTCAGGCTCAATATGCCGCTGCTGCCCAGAAAGTCGAAGTCAGTCATCGGCAGCATGCTGGAGAGGGAGCCAGTGGTAATGCCCAAGTACCACTGGGATATATCAGACCCGCTAGCTTGCGTTGAGGTAGTCTTTGGAACTGGCGACATGTTTAGGACCGGGCAGGCTGCTGGCCCGGGTACAATCGAGGAGCAGTGGGCAGCCGGGGGCGCACAAAAGACACCGTATGGGCCTGGCCCGGCTGCCTGGTATAGGCTTATTCAGGGAGCCCAGGGGACAATGGGCATCGTCACCTGGGCATCATTGAGATGCGAACTGCTCCCCAAACTTGAAGAGCCTTTCGTGGTCGGCTCCTCAGACCTTGATACGCTGCTGGAGCTGGTTCACTGGCTGATAAGGCTGAGACTGGTTAATGAGTGCTTTATCTTAAACAATGCTAATCTGGCGGCTATTATGGCTAAGAAATTCCCCGGAGATTACCAGGACATCAAGGACAGTCTACCCCCCTGGGTGCTTTTCTTTAACGTAGCCGGCTATAATTATTTTCCTGAAGACAGGGTGAGTTCCCAAATAAAGGGCATCTCGGATATAACCAAGCGGATAGGAGTGGAAGCAGCTAAAGCCGTCGGTAGAGTTTCAGCAATTGAAATGTTGAAAATGGTGAAGCGGACTTCCGATGAGCCCTATTGGAAGCTTGGCTATAAAGGAGCCTGCCACGATATATTCTTTATAACCACCTATGATAAGCTCGAAGGCCAAATCAGCGTCATGTATGATGTAGCTAATGAGTGCGGCTACCCCGCTTTAGACATGGGTATTTACCTCCAGCCTATAGTACAGGGTGCTAACTGCCATTGCGAGTTTAACCTGTACTATGATCCAGAAAACCCAATTGAGCTAAATCGAGTCGAGGAGTTATCCACCTTAGCCATCAACTCCTTAATGGCAACGGGTGCCTTCTTCTCAAGACCTTATGATAAAAGTGCCAGGATGATTATTAATAGAGATGCGGCTTACGTTGCCGCTTTAACCAAGGTTAAGACGATATTAGACCCCAACCACGTTATGAACCCGGGGAAACTGTGCTTTTAACGCCTTATATGGATAAATTTAAGGAGGAAAAGAGATGGCACTAGAAGATTACCGTGGTGATGTGGAGATGTGCTGCCGTTGTTCGGCCTGCAAACATATCCCCCTGCAAATGGTAAAGGGGATTGAGCATTCGTACGCATGTCCCAGCATAGCGAAATACAATTTCCACGCCTACTCTGGCGGCGGGAGATTGCTTATCGCCAAGGAAATGCTGAATAGCGGATTTCAATATACAGATAAGCTCCTTGATATAGTTTATAACTGCCAGATGTGTGGTGCCTGTGATGTCTCCTGTAAATATGCCATGGACATGGAAGTGCTGGAGCCGATATATGAATTCAGAATTAGATGCGTGGAGAAAGGTCACACACACCCTGCCCTCGACAAGGTAATCACCAGCCTGCGCCAGCAGGGCACGATGGTGCCGGGCGCCAAGGGAAAGCGCGCCGCCTGGGCTGCTGGCCTGAACCTGAAGAATGCCACCAAAGAGAAAGTGGATGTGCTCTATCATGTCGGCTGTCTGACGAGCTACGATAAGAACATGCGGAAGCTGGCCAAAGCCACTGTAAAGATACTAAACAAAGCCGGCGTCAATTTCGGTATCGCTGGTGATGCCGAAACCTGCTGCGGCGGCCGGGCTTACCAGATGGGATATAAGGATGATTTTCTGAAGCAGGCTAAAAAGAACATGAACATGATTAAGAAAGCTGGCATCAAGACTATTGTAACGGCCTGTGCTGATGGCTATCATGCCTTCAAGGTGCTCTACGACAAATACAATCTCAAGGGTGACCTGGAGGTACTGCATATCACTGAATATCTTGCCCGCCTGATTAAAGAGGGCAAACTTAAGCTGAACAAGAAGGTGAATTTGAATGTCACCTATCATGACCCATGCTACCTCGGCAGACTGAGTGAGCCCTGGATACACTGGGAAGGGAAAAAGATTCCGGGGGACAAGTTTGTTTTTGACCCGCCTAAGGTATACCGGCGGGGCACTTATGGCGTTTATGAACCTCCGAGGGAGGTACTCACCAGTATTCCCGGTGTAAAACTTTCTGAAATGGACAGGATAAAGGAATACGCCTGGTGCTGCGGTGCTGGCGGCGGCGTTAACGAATCTAACCCCGAGTTCGCCAGGTGGACCGCAAAAGAGAGGATTGAAGAAGCCGAGTCTACCGGGGCTGAGGCGCTCGTCACTGCCTGTCCATGGTGCGAGAAGAATTTTGCCCAGGCTATCAAAGAATGTGGCAGTAGCTTGAAGGTCCACGATGTCGTTGAGCTACTGGAGAAAGCAATCTAGGGGAGGTTATGAATCATGGCTATAAGCAAAGATGTATATAAGGAATTCGAAGATGTGGTGGGGGCGGAGAATATTTCCGATGACCCGGCCATAAAAGACGCGTATCGTTCGCCAGATGTAACTGTGGTTCTTCCCGGGAACACGGAAGAGGTTGCCGCGGTCATCAAGCTGTGTAACAAACACAAGATACCATTCAAAGCACAAAGTACAGGGTGGATATTTAGGCCTCCCACTTACGATCTCATATTTTTAGACATGAGAAGGATGAACCGCATCATCGAAATCAACGAGAAAAACATGTATGCCGTAGTCGAGCCTTATGTAATCTCGGCAGAGCTACAAGCCGAGCTATTCAAGAGGGGCATGATTTGTAACGTAAAGGGGTCAGGCTCTACCTGCACCGCGCTCGCCATGTCCGGCCATGGCCATATGGGGATGACCACGAGCACCGGAGACCGAAACGACCTGGCGACAGAATGGGTAACTGATGAAGGGGAGATAATCAGGTTAGGGACGCTGGGGGCTTCGGATGAATGGTTCTGCGGCGACGGGCCGGGGCCGTCTTTAAGAGGCATATACAGGGGCGGGGGTGTGATTACCAAGCAGGCGACCAAGGTATATCACTGGCCGGGGCCGGCGAGATATCCGCTGGAAGGAGCATCACCACGTTACACCCTCAGCCAGAAACCATCAGACATGAACATGATGGTGCGGTATTTTTCCTTCCCGTCAATCGAGAAGCTGGTTGAAGCGGAACTCAAGATTGGTGAAAGTGAAATAGCCTTCGAGCTCATGGGCTTTTGTCCATCAATGGTATCTTCCAACATAACGACAAGTAATGAAGAAGATTTTGAAACTCTGGAGCGATTCACCAAAGAGGTACAGGGGCCCGGCTTCATGGTCATAATCACCGGCAACTTCCCGGAAGACTTTGAATACAAGAAGAAGGTACTGGAGCGAATCATAAAGGAAACCGGCGGGAAGTCCCTGAAAGCGGTCGAAGACCCCGCTGCCGAATCAACCCTGTTGTTCCAGTGCACACGGGTTTGTGCCTCTATCAGAGAGACGTTCCGTGCCGGCGGCATGTTCTCTTCGATGATGGTGCAGGGCCAGAGATACGATAACCATGTAAGGTGGCTGGAAGAAGCGGCCGTATTGAAGAGGGAACTGATAAAGAAGGGCCTGGTCATAGCTGATGACGGGCAGCAATTCGGATGGGGAGAGGAACTGGGGCACCTGGGGCACACGGAAATATTCTGCCGATATAATCCATACGACGCTGAATCGTCAAAAGCCGTACAGGAATGGCTGGGGAAGGTGGGGAAGAGGGCTTTGGATGGCTGCTTCGCGGTGCCAGCAATGGGCGTCTTGCCTATTGATGTAATCGGAAAACGCGTATCTAATTACCATATATGGTTTGGTAAGCTTAAGAAAGCGTTTGACCCCAACAGTGTAGGCGAGCAAACCGGATTTAGCTACGTGGGAGCCGACACCTCTGGGGTGCATACCTCCATATATGAAAAGAAGCCCAAGAAGGCGTCGCCAAAAAAGTAACCCAGAGAAAGCCCGACTCTTCGGGATATATAAAGGGCAAGCAGCAACAGGGAGTATCCTGAAACTATACTATTTCTATTTGTATACGCCGTACTCCTTGGCGAAGTCAATCATGGCTTTGAGATTCGCCGGCTTGACATCATCAAGCGCCGCCCCGTTGGCCATGATATAACCGCCGCCCTTGCTGCAATCATCAATGAGTTTCTTGACGTAGTCCTTCACATCCTGGGGTGTGCCTACGCTAAGCAAATCGGTGGGCACATTGCCGCCGATGCAGGCAACATCGCCCAGTATTTCCTTGGCTTTAGTCATATCTGTCTGGTCAAAGCTCCATAATGTCTTACCCTTAGGTACATCCCGTATGACTTCCAGACGTGTGTTATAGCCTCCCTCAACAAAAGAAAACGGCACGCAGCCCTCATCAATCAAGCCCATGAGGAGCTTCCTGAAGTAAGGCCAGTAGAAGGTCTTAAACTGCTCATCGGAGAGGAAACCATCAGCCCCTTTATGCAGGGGTATCATTACCCCAGGATTTCCGCTCGTTTTTACCGCCGAAACTCCCATATTAATCATCATCGGTGTTATGGCGTCCAGGGCTTCAAGAACCTTATCGGGCTGGCGGTATATATCCAACATTATCCCCCTGGTTCCCCTGAGGGTATCGCCAATTACATCAAAAGGTACTTTGCTAAAGCCGCCGAATAAGCTGGGAAATCCCAGTTTTGTCATTTCCTCGTTGAAGGTGCCAAGAACCCCCGCCCATTTAAGGCCTTCAGCACCGGCTTCGAAGAGGGCCTTGTAGGCTTCCTGGACAGGAGGCAGTCCGAAGGGGATAACACCTCTGCCGACGAAGACAATCTCCTGGACATTGGCAAAATTGGGCAGCATCTTGAAAGCTTCCAGCTTGCCGAATATGCGCGGGAAGTAGGTGGTGGTAAAGAAATAGGACGGGTCCTGAATCAGAGCATCATATTCATCGGCCGTCATGTATTCGCCTTCACGGCACTGGTACGGGTGCTGAGGCGAGACCCCGTGGCCGGGCCAGGAATATAGCTTGTAGTCAAGAATATCAAAGACCCTTCCTGAACCAGGGATACCAGCGCCCGGATTTACGTCTGGCTCAAAGTCCAGGGTGAATTTTTTAAATGCTTTGACCAGCTTGTCGTAGTCATACATCACTTCTTGAGGGGTTAGACCGGCATAGTAAGCGGGAAAAAAGTTGATAACGGGTAGCACCGGCACCCTATCGGGCACTTTCTTTAGCTGAATAGCATCTTTCAGTCTGGTTGCTCTCTCTTTGTACGCTTTCTCGGCCTGGGGGCTGGCAAACTCTATGCCCTCTGTCGAAAGACACTTCTGAAAAAGCGCCTCCTGCTTTTCATCCGGCGTCAACTCTTCCCACTTCTTTTCCATCTTTATTACCTCCGTAATCTACGTGGGATTATACTACCATTGGCATTAAATGGGGTCAACCACGACTTTATTGAAACCATTTCTACTGACGATTTACACGGCTTGGCGATTCTGGCATAATTAGGCAAGCCTTGATTTATATTAAGGGAGGTGAGCACAATGCCGGCTGGTTACACGGGAAAGCTATTATTTGTTGACCTGACGACAAGGAAAGTCAAGGAAGAAACGCCCCCGGAGAATATTTACCGTGATTTTATTGGGGGAACCGGGCTGGGGGTCAGAGTCCTCTACGAACGTATGAAGCCCAAGGCAGACCCGCTGGGAGCGGAAAATGTGCTCGGTTTCGTTACCGGGCCACTAACTGGCACGACAACACCGGGGAGCGGCCGGTTTACTGTGGTCACCAAGTCTCCGCTAACCGGGGCGTGGGCGGATTCAAATTCGGGCGGCTTCTGGGGTTCTGAGTTAAAATGGGCCGGCTATGACGGCGTTTTTATTTCGGGCATATCGCGCAAACCCGTTTACCTGCTGCTGTCTGGCGGTAAGGTTGAACTGAGAGATGCTGCCCACCTGTGGGGCAAAGATACCAGTGAGACTGATGACATACTGCAACAGGAGCTGGGGCAGATAAGGGTTGCCTGCATTGGTCCGGCAGGCGAAGCCCGTTCTTTGATATCGGGCATAGTCAATGAAGAAGAGAGACTTGCTGCCCGCTCAGGGGTGGGGGCGGTGATGGGTTCCAAGCGATTGAAGGCGATAGCCGTGCGAGGCAGTAAGAGGAAAATACCTGTAGCCCAGCCGGAGAAATTTAAGCTGGCAAGGGCAGACTACCTTAAGAAGCTAAAAGCGAGCAAGTTCCAGCAGGGACTGACCGCTGACGGGACCGGAGGCGGCACCAGCTTCCTGGTGAGTATTGGCGATTGCCCCACCAAAAACTGGAACTCTACCGGCATCGATTCTATGCCCACCTGCACCAACCTTGATACCTCCAACATGGATAAATATAAGCTCAGGAGCTACGGGTGTCACGCCTGCCCGATAAGGTGTGGGGCTATTATCCAGGTAAAAGAGGGACCGTTTGCCACCAGAGGCGAGGTGCGTCGGCCGGAGTACGAAACACTGGCTGCCTTCGGTACCCTTTGCCTCAATGATAATGTGGAGGCAGTAATCAAAGCCAACGAAATATGTAATCTCTACGGTTTAGACACGATAGCGGCGGGTAATGTCATTGCTTTTGCCATGGAATGCTATAAGAATGGCTTGATTAGCCAGAAAGACACCGATGGCATTAAACTTGACTGGGGCAATGCTGCAGCGATTGTTGCTTTAACCGAGAGAATGGCCAAGCGAGAAGGATTCGGGGCTATTCTGGCCGACGGAGTAGAGAAGGCTGCCCAACGCATAGGTAGCGGCTCAGAAAAATACGCCATGCATGTCCACGGTCACCGCCTGCCTTACCATGACCCGAGGAACTCTCCGGCTTTGGGCACCGGTCTTATGTCCGATGCCCAACCGGGTTGTCATATGAATACCGAGGGCACCAATTTGCTCGAGCAGGGTCTTCCTCTAGGCTCAGACCCTTTGCTGGAGTCACCAAAACTGGCTGTCTACGGTGATTATGAGCGTAAGGGACCAATGTATGCCACCGGTGCCGCCTATTTCCAGTTGCTCAGTTCCAGCGGGCTCTGTGCCCTGTTCACGGTTGCCTTCGCCGTTCCCGTTGCTGAGGTAATCGCGCCGGTGACGGGATGGAACTTCGGCTGGAAAGAGGGGCTGGAGGTAGGGCGGAGGATTCTGACCTTGAGACAGGCTTTCAACGCCCGTGAGGGATTAAAGCCCGAAGATTTTAAGCTGCCGGAAAGAGTCAGGCGGCCGCAATCAGTTGGGCCAGCGGCTAACACCAAGATTGACTACGAGTCTCTAAAGAAGGGCTATTTTGACGCCATGGGCTGGGATATCAAGACTGGTAAACCCCATCGGCAGACGCTGGTTAAGATGGGGCTAAATAAATTGACTAACGACCTATAATTGCTCTTCATAAGCGCGTATCCTCAAAAAGATACAGCCAGCGGTCAGATTCGAACTGACGACCGGCGGTTTACGAATTCTGAGCCCGATGTGCCACCCTGTACCACTGCATAGCATAACGCCCCGCCTGGTCCGACGCCAACCCAGAGTTTGTATCTGATAGTACTGTCTTGTGTCATTGGGTACTAAACAGTTTGTCGGCAAAATGTCGGCAAAACGCCGAGTCATCTTTTCTACCCCAGCAACTTACGGAGCTCCTCCCGACTAAGCTTGGTATCCCGCAATATCTTGGACATAATACCTGGCCCCAGAACCTCGCCGCTATGGGTTGGGATCACGGTTGCCCTACCGTCTGGATGCTTCAGGAATAGGTGACTTCCTCGCTAGCGCACCACTTCAAAGCCAGCTCTGGACAAGGCACGTACCACCTCTTGCCCCGCTAATCTGGGGAGACGACTCATACGGCTACGCTCTGAATACCCACTAGCTCCAGTGGCTCAGTAGCTTCTTCGCCTTGAACTTCAAGACACAACCGGATCGCCTCTTTTATGCGTTCCAGCAGTTCATCCATTGTTCTAGCCTGTGTGTGGCATCCCTTTAAAGATGGCACACTGCCCACGAGGTAGCCTTCATCATCGCGCTCAATAACCACGGTAAACTGTCGAGCCATTGCCTCCTCCTGTTACCTCCAAGTATTAGATGCGTTCCAGTTGCCGACCAAATTCTAATATAATTGGGGACGGAAAGCAACATTACCCAACAATGAGATGGATTGTTTAATCTGCCTTGTGAAAAAGCTTCTAATCCAAGAAAACCTGGTCCTTGTATGATGGGATTACCGTTTCCCAGCCGCGGCTGCTTCTTATTAAACTAGCCAGGTGCTGTGAGGCATCGAGCTCACCGTGAGTTACAAAAACACGCCTTGGTGGCTTACGTAAGCTAGACAACCATCTAACAAGTTCGTCTCTGTCAGCATGTGCCGAAAAGCCATGTATCTGCGCTATTCTTGCCCGAACAGGATAGTGCTGCCCTAATATCCTGACTTCCTTGGCACCATTAACGATGTGTCTGCCAAGAGTCCCAACGGCCTGATACCCAACAAAGAGAATGGTACTTTCCTCCCTTGAGATATTGTTCACCAGGTGATATTTTATCCTGCCCCCGGTGCACATGCCGGAGCCAGCGATTATAATGTTGCTGCCAGCGGTGTGGTTTATTGCTTTTGACTCATCGACTGTACCTACCAGATTCAACCCAGGAAAGTCAAAGGGCGACTTTCGCTGGCGCAAAAGTCCCTTCATTTCCTCGTCAAATAGCTCGGGATGCTGCTCAAATACTCCGGTAACGCTCACCGCCATGGGGCTATCAACAAAAACCGTAAGGTTTGGTATGCGCTCCTCTAGCAGGGATTCGTTTAGAGAATACAAAATCTCCTGAGCCCTCTCCAAAGCAAAGCTGGGTATAACTATATTTCCCCCCTTTTTCACGTTGGTATTTATAACCTCAGCAAGCTGGTTAGCCGCCTCTTCCGGGGGCTCAAGCAATCTATCGCCATAAGTGGACTCCACTATGACATAGTCAGCCTCATCGAAGAGAGTCGGGTCATTAAGCATCGGTTTATTCCACCGACCAATGTCTCCAGAAAATAAGATTGTCCTTTCCTCCCCGTTTTGCCCTATCCTGAGCTTGACCATAGATGAGCCCAAGACATGTCCAGCATCATAGAAGGTAGCTTCAACACCATCGCCTATTTTGACAGCCTCACCATATTTAATGGGTGAGAACAGGGGATACACAGCTTCAGCGTCATCCTTGGTGTATAATGGAATCTCGGGATAGGGGACTTTTCTACCTTCCCTTTCATGTCGGCGTCTTTTAAAATCCGTATCTTCCTCGTGTATTTTCCCCGAGTCAAGCAACATTATCCGGGTGATTTCGGAGGTGGCAGCCGTACAGTAGATGGCGTGACTAAAGTCTTCCCGAACTAACTTGGGTAATAGACCACTATGGTCTAAATGGGCGTGGGTCAAAAGAACCGCATCTAACGACTTGGGCGGGATAGAGAAGGGGCTCCAGTTTCGCCCCTTTAGTTCTCTTTCTTGATAGAGACCGCAGTCCACCAGGAAGCTAACGTTATTAAATTGAACGAGGTACTGTGATCCGGTGACGTTCTGGGCTGCCCCTAGGAAAGTTAGCTTGATGTTCATGCGTTTTTAAACCGAGTTGGTTCTACCGCAGTGAGGGCACCTGACCGTTGACTCTTTGAACCTGGGTGGTACTCTCAATTTGGTGCCGCAGGTGCAGTTAACAGTCTTATAGTCATTGAGTCGCCACATCAGGTCTGAGGTTTCCCGGGCGCGTTCGACTTTCTGCGGAAATTCTTCCACGGGCTTTGCCTCAGGTGATGGCGCCCGCAAGGCAGCACCACCAGCTAACCCATCTAGAGCCAGCGCTGAGGCAGGGGCAATACCAGTCCCCCCCTTTGCCTGCTGGTAAGCCTGGTCGTAGTCAGACAGAGAAGCCCCAGACATGGCACGAAGTATACGTATCCTCTCTGAGATAGGCGGATGGGTGCTGGTGAGGTTACTGGCTGGTTTTCCCTCCTTGCGGAAAGGGTTCACCGTGTACATAGGAGCTGTAGCCTGATTGGCTGATTTAAGCTGTGCAGTTGAGGCGGAAATCTTTTCCAATGCCGAAGCCAGTCCCTCGGGGTATCGGGTGTACAGGGCAGAAGATGCGTCAGCCAGGTATTCCCGCTTCCTGGAAATGGCGAAGTAGATAAGCTGAGCCGCAATTGGTGCCAGTATCATAAGTAAAATGCCTACGGCTAGGATTATTATTTGCCCCTGGCCACCACCTGACCCCGAACTTCTTCTGCCGCCAGCCATGCCGCTAAAGAATAGTACTCGCGTGGCATACCAGGCCAGAATGACAATAGTACCCAGCATGACGGCGCACATTGCCATCAGCAGTACATCGCGGTTCTTTATATGGGATATCTCGTGGCCGATTACCCCCTGAAGTTCATCACGGTTGAGCTTGGCCAGTAGCCCCGAGGTGATGGTAACAGCTGCCTTATCAGGGTTACGCCCGGTGGCAAAGGCGTTTAACGCCGGGTCGTCGATAATATAGATGTCCGGCATCTTCTCCAGTCCCGAAGCGATTTTCATTTCCTCCACTACGTTGTATAGTTGAGGATGGTCGTCACGACTTATCTTTCTAGCCCGTGACACCGCCAGTAAAATATTATCGCCCTGAAAGTAAGCGACCAGACTCATTAGTCCCCAGACAATCAGGGCGATAATGAGTCCGCCAATGCCACTCTCGAAAAAATACAGGCCCAGAAAATAGCCTAACAAAAGCAGCAGTATTCCCATGCCTGCGGTCAGGACCACTGACCTCGTCTGATTGGCTCTGATCTGTTCCCACATATCTTGACCGCTTTTTCCTAGGTAAGATCAACTTTTGGTGCTTCTCTCTCCTCAGCTATGGTAACCTCAAAGAACTCGCCCAGTTTGAAGCCGGTCATAGACGCTACTACGTTTGAGGGAAACATCTGTGCCTTATTATTTAGCTTCAAGACCGAATCATTGTAGTACTGGCGGGAAAAGCTTATCTTGTTCTCAGTTGAAGTCAACTCTTCCTGGAGCGCCAGGAAGTTCTGATTTGCCTTCAGGTCAGGGTAGTTTTCCGCCACCGCCAGCAGTCTGGCCAGGGCACCGCTGAGCTCACCTTCCGCCTTGGAACGAGCGCCGACATCACCACTGGCAAGGCTCTGCGCCAGATTTCGAGCCTTGGTTACTGCTTCCAGCGTTGCCCGCTCGTATTTCATATAGCCCTTAACCGTCTCTATTAAATTTGGAATGAGGTCATACCGCCGCTTAAGTTGAACATCAATCTGAGCCCAGGCGTTACGTAACTGATTACGTAGCCTTATCAAGCCATTGTAGGTAGCAATGAAAAAGATGAGAAGTATCGCCACAATACCGATGATAATATAGACTGCAACCATCGCAACCTCCTTATACTATTATTGAAACCAGGGCTTATTGTGAGTCTGGCTGGCGTTCAGCTTTAAAGGTGTCTCCCAGAAAGGTGAGAATGCGGTTCTCGGAACTGGGTTCAGTGCCTGACTTTTCCGCGCACTGCTCTATAACCTGGCGTATCTCACCACCATCAAACCATAGTCCGTCTCCTTGAGGGCAGACATCAATGAGCACTTTCGGTTCCTGCCCTATGTTCGTCTTTCTCATTTTCCGGCCGCAGATAGGACAACGCCGCTTTTTCTCTGTACTCTTAGCTTCTGGCAAATCTGTTATTTTGGCGAGGGATAAAGCGCTACTATCAAGTCCCATTCTTTCCAGCATTAGCTCCAATTCCCCAGAGTCGAACCAGACTCCGGAGCAGTTAGCACAATGGTCTAGCTCAATCTTATCTTGTTCGACTACTATCATGACAGCATGACAGGTGGGGCAGATCATAGTAAACACTCCTTAGAGTAATAAGCTACCGCAATATGATAGTGTAGACTCAGGTGGTTACCCTGTCAAGCAAAAGATGGGAATCACAAAAGTGGTGGACACTTTATGGCTTTTTGTTACTTGCTAATTTATTTTCAAACTTGTGGGTTAGATTCGAACGGGCGACCTTTGGTTAGCGGCGCTAAACTTCACCCTTAGCCAAGGAAAACTTTGCTTTCCAGCCCCAGCTATATTAAAATGTGAATTCTGGAGGAGAAGGACGCTTCCGGAGCAAGGGTTTAAATTCTAAGGTGGGAGATAACAATGAAGAGAAACAGAGATAAAGTGGGAAAAAGGGAGGGAGCAAGCCAAGGGGCAGCAACCACTAGCAAAACCGCTGAGAAGAATATCAGTCTCACTGTGAATGGGAAGCTGTACGAGCTCATGGTGGGGAAAGACGTCAACCCTGATCACACACTGGCTTGTACACTCAGGGAAACGCTGGGGTACACCGGAACGAAGATAGCCTGCGACCACGGTTCCTGTGGAGCTTGCACGGTTCTTATGGACGGAGAAGCAGTCCTATCGTGCATGACGTTGACTGTGGAGTGCGATGGTAAGAATATAACGACAGTTGAGGGTCTGGAAGACCCCAAAACCGGGGAATTACACCCAATCCAGCAGGCTTTTATCGACAATACAGCCTTTCAATGTGGATTCTGCACACCAGGAATAATCATGAGCGCAAAAGCACTGCTGGATAAAAACCCTTCACCAACGGAAGAGGAAATAAAGCAAGAGCTGGCAGGACACTATTGTCGGTGTGTAAGTCATTATTTGGTTATCAAAGCAATCCTGGCGGTAGCTGGAAAAGGAAGGTGATATGAATGGCTGAAGAATATAGGCATATAGGAAAGGCAACACCGCGGAAAGACGCACGGGCAATCGTCACCGGAAGAGCGCAGTATATTGATGATATTAAGCTGCCGGGAATGCTATGCGGGAAGGTTTTACGGAGTCCCTATCCCCATGCACGTATCAAGAATATCAACACCAGTAAGGCAGAGGCATACCCTGGCGTCAAGGCCGTACTCACCTACAAGAATGTCCCCGGATGGATGGGTGGGGTGCCCTATCACCGTCCTGTCTTGGACAGCACAATGCGTTTCGTTGGGGATGCTGTGGCTCTGGTGGCGGCAGAGACCGAGGAGAGCGCCGAGGAGGCGCTGGAACTAATAGATGTAGAATACGAACAACTGCCGGCCGTCTATGATGCGGAGGAAGCCACCAAGCCTGATGCGCCCCAACTACACGAGAAAATTCCCGGCAATGTTTTCCCCCGTGGTTTCCGTTCTATCGGGGAAAAAGCCCTGCAAGAAATTGTTATGGGCGATGTAGATAAAGGCTTTGAAGAGGCCGACTTTGTCACCGAAGGAACGTGTGCTTACGAAAATATCCCTAACCCCCTCCCCCCGGAACCCCCGGGAGTGATAGCTACCTGGGAAGACCCCGAGCATTTGACCATCTACACAACATCACAATCGGCAGCTATGAACCGTAATTTTGGACAACCTCTGTTGGGGCTCATTGATGTACGAGTTATCAGTACCCAATGCGGCGGCAGTTATGGGACCAAAAATGCCAATATGATACCCATGGTTCATGCCGCGGCGCTGGCTAAAGCGACAGGCCAGCCGGTCAAAGTATATTTTAGTAAGGAAGAGCATTTCAATGCCTACTCATTACGATTAGGCTCTCGCATTCACGCTAGGGTGGGAATTAAGAAGGATGGAACGGTAACGGCCCTCGCTGGTGAATGGTTTGTCGATACCGGTGCCGCTTCGGAGATGGCGCAGGTTCAGGTTGCCGTTGGCTGCGGTGAGGCACAACTGGCACTGAGGTGTAAGAACTGGAACCTTCAACCCAAGCTGGTATGTACCAATCGCAGCCCTTCGGGGGTAGTTAGAGGTTTTGGCGGCCAGGAGCTCAAGAGTTCCCTCTTACCGCTTATGGCGATAGCCATGGAGAAGGCTGGCCTTGACCCGCTTGAGTTCTTTAAGAAGAACTATGTCAAACCTGGAGACGGTTATTACTGGCGGGACGGCATCTGGTGGGACTACCGGGGCATAGACTTCTCCAAGGCAATGCAGAAAGGTGCCGAGGTCTTTGGCTGGAAGGATAAGTGGAAGGGGTGGGGCAAGCCGACAGCGGTCAACGGCAGCAAAAGGATAGGAGTCGGCGTGGGGGTACATGGTAATGCCGATGTAGGCGAGGATGAGTCTGAGGCATATGTGAAGTTAAGCCCCGATGCCAGAGCCGTGCTCCATGCTTGTGTATCCGAGTCTGGAATGGGGGAGAGAAGTAGCTTGTGCAAGATGGTCGCTGAAGTATTGAATCTGCCCCTGGAAAGGGTCGAGATAACGGCTCCGGATACATTGGTGAATCCATTTGAATTCGGACTGGTTGGTTCACGGGGGACCTATACCGTAGGCTCCGCTGCCATAGAAGCCGCTGAAGACGCCAAGCGAAAACTCCTTGACCTTGCTGCCCCGGTGCTCGGCGCCAAGCCTGAAGACCTGGAGACCAAAGACGGACAGATATACGTGAGGGGTAACGAGAAAAAAGCGATCCCGTGGCGGAAGGCTATGGGCATAGCACGTACATTAACCGGTCAAGGACGCTTTGAAACTGACTTTTCTCTGTGCAACTTTATGATGATATACGCCGAAGTTGAAGTCGACATTGAGACAGGAAAAGCAGAATTGCTACGTGTGGTTGCCGCTACTGACTGTGGTCAAATCATAGACCCGCTGGTTCTTGAAGGTCAGCTTCATGGCTCTTTGGGGTCGGCGGGGATAGATACCGCTTTATTTGAGGAAACAGTTTTGGACAGGAATACGGGACATATACTAAATGGTAATATGATGGACTTCAAATGGCGCACATTTGTTGACCTTCCGGAATTCCAAAATGTGATTCTGGAGACACCTATTCCCAGTCACCGTTTCAAGGCGATAGGTGTTGGCGAAGTAGCCCCCGCCCCCGGCCCCAGCGCGGTACTTATGGCCATCTCTAATGCCATCGGCAAGCGAATAATGGACTATCCAGCAACTCCTGACAAGATTCTAAAGGCCCTGGGTAAGATATAGAGGAGATGAAGAGCGATGAAATCCTTTAACCACATTAATGCCAAAACTGTTAATGAAGCTGTCAAATTACTGAAAAATCAGAAGGGCAGGTCTAGGTTGATTGCGGGTGGAACTGACCTGCTTGGTACGCTTAAAGATAGAATTCTCCCAGATTACCCAGAGACTATCATCAACATCAAGACTATCCCAAATCTGGATTACATCAGTGAGGATGGGGGAGGACTTAAGATAGGTGCTCTAGCCAAGCTGGAGAACATAGCCCAATCTCAGATAATTAAGGGGAAATATAAGCTCCTTGCCGAGGCTGCCCAATCCGTGGCTACACCGCAGATTCGCAGGATGGGGACTATAGGCGGAAACCTGTGTCAGGACGTGCGCTGCTGGTACTACCGTTATCCCCATCAAATCGGGGGGAGAATTCTCTGTTATCTGAAAGGCGGCAAAGGCTGCTATGCTCTAACCAGAGAGAACCAGTATCACTCAATATTCGGAGGTTTGAGAGAGGCGAGTTCGCCTTGCTCCTCAGCTTGCCCGGGTGGCGTGGATATACCCTCATACCTGAGCAAAATCAGGGAGG
>Ga0315548_1001455_pt1 | contig 19986 bp, 16 predicted proteins | sample SalMarSW160110MG_2_FD_202540 | JGI IMG/M metagenome (GOLD analysis project Ga0315548, IMG submission 202540) | Salt marsh sediment microbial communities from the Plum Island Ecosystem LTER, Massachusetts, United States - Salt Marsh Sediment SW1601-110 ...
CAGACCGGACCCATCTTGTTTCGGTGAGAAGCTCTACCGTCGACATGGACGCGCTGGTGGCTGGGTGCGGCGATCGTTCCGCAATACCTCCCTTTGCCGTTACCATCGGTCCCCGGGACGTGTTATCGGCCAAACGAATGGAGGTGATTCTGTTTGCGGGGAAATTTCAACGCACCGCCCTGCGGGAAACCCTTTTTCGAGAGCCGACCATGGCCTTTCCCGGAAGCTATCTCAAGCTGAGGAGAAAAAAAGACGGCAGCCTGGAACCTCAGAATGTGACAGTCTGGGCGACTGAAGAGGAAGCAGGGCCCGTTACCTCGCAAACAATATAACTTCCGCACCCCACGAGCTGTCTTGGTCAGCTCCCCGGAGGTTCAACTCAAGAGCTGTTCTGCTCCCGCTTATAGATGCTCCTCTAAATAGCGCTCTTCATCCTCCTTGCTCCAGCGCTCCACCCTGGCAAGCGGGGCCGGCTGGATGTGAGGATAGAGTATCACTTTGCCCTGTACCTCGTTTTTTTCTATCATCTTCAGAACATCGACCGCATTTTCCAGACTTCCCACGCCGGCCACATAGTTGCCGGGATCGATCTCACCCCCGGCGATCGCGGTGAGCGTTTCCAGGTAATCATGAGGATCGCCCCCGGAAGAGCCCACCACCTTGATCTCATCGTAGTGGACCCGGATGTTGTCGAGTTCGAGAATGGAGTCCCCCCGTTTCAATCCGCCGAAAAGGTTGGCCACACCTCCGAAACCAAGCCAGGACAGTGCTCCATTCTGTACCGCCCGGATACCGACCGCCAGGATGACGTCGTCCGCCATTTTCCCCCCGGTAATGAACTCGAGCTCCTTTTTCACCGCATCAGGATGGAGGGCGTGCAGGTTTATCTTCTTTTCCGCAGCCTTTGCTCCCAACACTTTTTGCACCCAGTCCAGGTTCTCTCGGATCGGGTCTACCGCAATCAGGTGCTTCGGGCTGTAGCGCATGGCCAGCTCAACGTGGATCTTGCCCATGCTTCCCACGCCTGCGACGATGCAGGTCCCTCCTTTCAGTATACCCAGCTTCGCATACCGGGGAGAATCGGGAGAATCCTTGAAGATATGAACATGCCGGGTCTGGGCGGAGACCACACAGGAGACCGGCTCTGCCATGGAAACCCCGAAATAGGGAATACCCTCAGCGGGCAGGGGAAGAAGGCACTTTCCTTCGAGAATCTCTTCCTGGATGAGGAAGTATTGGGCGAGCTGCCCGCCCAAAGTATATCCTACACCCATTTTCCGCATCCCCCGTGCGTTGTTGTGGTAGCGCTCCCTGTAGTTTATGGGGCTCACCTCTACGGCAGGCTGCACTCCGTAGCGTCTGCCCTCTGTAAAGCGGTCTCTGAGGTTCTCTCCCACTTTGACAAGGGTAAGGGAGCCCTCATCGCCCAGGATCAGTGGCCATTTGGCGGGATCCCATCCGTTGAGGTAGGTGTGCTCCGCACCCTGGGCTATGATTTTCAATATGGAGGTGCATACACCGGCCGCATCGACCCTGGCCAGAATCTGGTTCGGTCCCGGTTCCGGCACATCCACCTCCCGGACCGATACGTTTTCGAAGCCTTTGCCGCTCATCACCACCGCTTTCATCTTTTTGGGTAGTATTTCTGCAGCAGTATCGGTTTTGTATGACTGCAGCTTCGGCCCGCCGGCCATCTTTAACTGATTGTTTTCCATACCCTTGGTTACCTTCCGTAGGTTCCGTAAGATTTTGCCGTCTCGAACATCGTTACGATATTTTCCGGGGGAATATCGCCCTGCATGTGATTGGCAGAGGTGAGGATATAGGCCCCGCCTTTTCCGAACGTGTCGATACACCGTTTGACGTCCGCTGTCACATCATCTTTCGTACCGGGAAGGGCCTTTATCAAATCTACCCCGCCCATGAAGCTCATCCGGCCTCCAAACTCCTTCTTGACCGCCGCCCAATCCATTGCCTCCAATGGTTCCAACGGATTGAGGATGTCGATGCCGATATCGGCCAGGTCACCTATGATCTTGGTAATGGCTCCGTCGGAGTGAAAAGCGACGGGAAGATCGGTTCTGAACTCCTTGACGATTTTAACGATGCGGGCGAGCTCGGGGAGAATCAGCTCCTCGAAAGAAGTGGGAGAGATCATCAGGTCCGATGTTCCGCCGTAGTCATCACCGGGAATTTCGAAGAAATCGAGATCTTTTCCTGTTTTGTCGAGATATATTTCCTGGGTCCGGATAATGATATCGGTGCACTTTTTAATGATAGCCTTGCACACATCGGGCTCGGCGATCATATCCATATAGAAATCCTCCCTGCCCCGCATGACCGATGCCTGCTCGAAGGGACCGTAGGAGTTTACCGCCCGGGCGGCGATGGCTTTGTCCGGATACTGTTTCTTGAGATAGTCGATCCGTTCTTTCATCAGATCAAAATCGAGATACTTCTCAGGATCGGGCCATTCGAATGCCTCTACCTGTTCCGCGGTGGCTCCTTTTAAGGGCGGATCGACCGAGGTGATGTGCGGTCCGCTTCTCTGCCATTTTACGCCCCAGGCGTCCTTGCAGTTCGAGTCCATCCGCGCTCCCCCCAAATCGGTAAATCCGGACCAGATGTAGCGGACGTCGGTTTCGAGTATGTCCAATACCCGGTCGTCGTAGTAATTTGAATTCCTCGGCTTTTGTTTCCTGAATGGGGGGACCGGTTCGTCCAGGCCGAGGTGCTCGAGCATGTTGAAATAGGTGTCGTCGTTTAACGTATAGTAACTGCCCCACAGGGCGACCGGCACCCGGTCCGGTTCTTCCCTGTGAATGGCGGTCAATACCCGCTCTTTGGAGCTCATCGATTTCATGCAAAATACTCCCGTTTGAATGTGTGATATACGCTAAGGATCTCTTCTCCGATCGCTGACTCCGGATTTATCCCGGTTATCTCTTCGACTGCCCTGTCCACGCCGCCTTCGGCGATCATGCTCTGCAACCGCAGCGCCTCCTCGTCTTCGGAGCTGTCGTAGCACAGGGCTGCAGCACATATGGCCGCAATCCGTTTTGGATATACCCCCTGTCTCAAACAGAGGTTCAGACTCCCGATCAGTCTGTCATTAGGACCGAGTTTTCTGATCGGGTCTCTTCCCACCCTGGCGATGGTATCTTTCAACAACGGATTGCCGTAGCGGATATCGATGTCTTTGCGGAGATTCTGGTGATGTACACGATCGAGGTCATCCGGATAAAGATCCAAAAGCGCCTTGGAGCTTTCATCGAGAGCGCCGGAAAATACCGCATAGAACTCCTTGTCCGCGATGGTTTCATGTACAAAGGCGTAACGTTTGAGATTTCCGAGGTAGGCCAGGCCGGCGTGACCGAGATTGTAGACGAAGAGCTTCCGCTCCACCTCAGCCTTGAAGTTGCTTACCGGATAGAGCCCCTCGATTTCAGGTGGTTGCGCTCGATTGGCCTTACCGTCGAAGGCAAGATGATGGTAGGAGTCTGCGACGACGAGGAGCGGATTGTTCCTTTTCAATTCCGAATCCACCACAGGGACCATCCTGGCAATGGTGGTCCCCACAAAGCCGACCAGCTCATCCGCCCGCCCCCTTTCCTCTTTACTCAGGTTTGCATATACCGCTTCCTTGAGTCGGCGCGGCGCGTCCAGGATATTCTCGCACAGGTAGATATCCACCGGGTTCGCTCCGGTCTCTGTAGGACCTGCCTGGCTCTTATCCGAACCCGCCTGCAGTCGGTGCCGGATGCCATCGGCAAGCACCGGGGCGATAGAGCGCAAGTTTTTCACACCCACTGCTGTCGAGATCACATCTGCTTCTTCGATGCCACGAGCGACACCATCGTTATCAGAGGCAGCGACAGCCCGGATGTTGCTGATGGTCATGTCGATTTCCTGTTTTGAATAGGCATCGAGCAGTCTGAGGGGGTACTCTCCCGCTGCGTTGAGTCTATCTACCAAGTCGTGCCGTGCTTCGACAAAAATGGTCCTGTAGCCGGCTTCGAAGAAAAGCTGACCCATGAATCCCCGGCCGATATTACCCGCCCCGAATTGCAATGCGGTTTTCATATTCTTTCCTATAAAAAGTCAATATTTAATATACAAAGAGGCCGAAATCAGACAGGTGTTTGCGGACTACTCCACTACAGCCCGGATGCGGCGCACTCCGGCAGATGAGGATTGCTCCTTGACGATGCGGAAGCGGCCCAATTCGCCGGTGTGCTCGACGTGCGGCCCGCCGCAGACCTCCGCGGAAAAATCCCCTGCGAAGTAAACCTTGACCTGCTCCTCGTAGCGCTCCCCGAACAGGGCGATGGCGCCGCGCTCCTTCGCCTCCTGCAGGCTCATGGTCTCGAAATGAACCGGAAGGTCACGGCGGATCTGCTCGTTGACGATCTCCTCGACCTCGCGGATCTGCTCGTTGGTCATGGGTTCGGGATGGGAGAAGTCGAAGCGCAGCCGCTCTGAGGTGATGTTCGATCCCTTCTGCTCCACGTGATCCCCGAGCACCCGGCGCAGGGCCTGGTGCAGCAGGTGGGTGGCGGTGTGCAGCTTGCGGGTCTGTTCGCTCTGGTCGGCCAGACCGCCTTTGAAGGTCTTCTCCGCGCCGCTTTTGGACAGCTGCTGGTGCTTCTTGAATGCCTCGTGGAACCCCTCGATATCCACGCTCATCTCATGTTCTGCCGCCAGTTCCTGGGTCAGCTCGATGGGAAAGCCGTAGGTGTCGTACAGACGGAAGGCGACGCGGCCCGGAACGACACGCCTGGGATTGCTCAGCAGATTGGGCAGCATCTTCTCGAGCTCGTGCTCCCCCTTCTGCAGGGTCTGGAGAAACTTGGCCTCTTCTCTGGCCAGCTCATCCAGGATCGTTTTCCGATTGCGCTCCAGCTCGGGATAGGCCTCTTTTTGGGCTTCGATGCAGGCCTGTGCCGGCGCGGAGAGGAAGTCCCGCTCGATGCCCAGCTTGCGGGCGTGGCGGATAGCCCGGCGGATCAGCCGCCGCAGGATGTAGCCCTGGCCCAGATTCGAGGGTTTCACCCCCTTATCGTCCCCCAGGATGAAGGTGGCCGAGCGTATGTGGTCGGTGATGATTCGGATCGAGCGGTCGGACTCGCCGCCGGTTCCATTCGCGCCGTAGCGCGTGCCGCTGATCTCCTGGACTGCCCGGATGATCGGCACGAAGGTTTCGATCTCGTACACGTTCTTCTTGCCTTGAAGCATGGTGCAGGTACGCTCCACGCCCATGCCGGTATCCACGGTCTTCTGCTCCAAGGGCAGATAGCTTCCCTCGACGGTCTTGTCGTACTGCATGAACACGTCATTCCAAACCTCGAAGTACTTGCCGCAGGAGCAGCCGGGTTTGCAGTCCGGACCGCAGGGATCGATGCCCGTGTCGATGAACATCTCCGTATCCGGGCCGCAGGGACCGGTCTGTCCGGCCGGGCCCCACCAGTTGTCCTTCCGTCCAAAGAAGTAGATGCGCTCATCCGGGATGCCGATACGCCTCCAGATCGAGGCCGCCTCCTCATCGGCGGGCACCTCCTCATCCCCGGCAAACACGGTCACCGACAGGCTCCTGGGGTCGAAGCCCAGCCACTGCGGAGAGGTGAGGAACTCGTAGCTCAGGCGGATCGCCTCCTCCTTGAAGTAGTCACCCAGAGACCAGTTGCCCAGCATCTCGAAGAAGGTCAGGTGGGAGGGGTCCCCCACCTCGTCGATGTCTCCGGTGCGGATGCACTTCTGCACGTCCACCAGGCGTCTGCCCGCCGGGTGGGGTTCTCCCAGGATGTAGGGCACCAGGGGATGCATCCCCGCGGTGGTGAACAGCACGGTGGGATCGTTCTCCGGGATCAGGGAGCTCCCCGAGATCTCAACGTGCCCGTTAGTTATGAAAAACTCTATATATTTCTTCTTCAGCTCGCCCGTTGTCATGGGACTGATACTATGGGGGAGCGGAGGGAATGTCAATAAAGGGTGGACCGACGATCCCTGTCGAACAATAGTAATGCTATCCCAATCTATGGAGGCCGCCCGCATGAACCGCTACGCAGAGCTACCGCAGCGTTTCTCGCTCTGCTGCTGCTGGTGAATCTCAAACCCGGGTGGGGCTATCTCGTCGACCGGTCGGGCATTAGCGCCGTTGTCAATGCCTGTGCAAATCGCTGGTCTTCGCAAGCTAGAATATCGTTTTCAAGGCGATCTTCAACTGGCTGAACAGCCTCGACGAAACCGTGCTTTTCACGGACTTGGCTTCCAGCAGGGCTTTGTCGGCGAGCTGAAATGAGCGTTCCTTGTTTTCGTAGATCTCGATGCTCTGTTCCATTGGGTCGACCACCCAGTACTCCCGTACGCCGGATGACTCATACACGCGCATCTTGGCCTTCAGGTCGTAGTAGGCTGTGGAGGGAGACAGGATCTCTACGATCAGATCCGGTGCTCCTTCTATGCGTTGCTCTCCGATGATGCCCAGACGGTCTTTGCTGATAAACAGAATATCCGGCTGGTAGGTCTCGGTCTCGGACAGGTAGACGTCGATGGGGGCGTGCAGGACCTCTCCCAGTCCGTTTTCCTCCAGTTTTTGCAATTCCTTCTCAAGTTTGATGGAAATTCTTTGATGGTAGGGAGTCGGAGCAGGTGTCATGACGAGATCTCCGTTTATCAGTTGATAGGGCGCGCCCTCCGGCAACTCCTGGTAGTCCTTGTAGGTGTATCGTCTTTTTTCGGTCGAAAGCATGACAGCTATATTATCCGCGACTTTGGATTAACTTTCAAGGCGGCGGGGGATGGCGGGTGCGATCGTGGCGGGTCGATTGCAGCCGTCGAGGTACGTTGGGCTGCTACATCTCCTCGAACTGGGTGTCGTCTTGCAGGAACTCGGTGAACACGTAGACGATCGCCCCGGATTTGCGGACCCGGATATCGGCGAAGCCGCCGGAGACCAGCTGTTCCAGGGCTTTCTTGGCCTCCTCGAGCGGAATGTCCGCCTCCAGGGCGATTTCTCCGGGAGTGGCCACGCCTCCGTTTTTCTTGGCTGTTCGCAGGATGACCTTTTCCAGAGATTCCCTTGGACCCGGGTCCACCCTCCGTTCGAAGATGTGGAAATCCGGATCAGAGGACAGGACGTTCCGATACCCCAGCTTCAGGTTTTCATCCCGCACCATGGTGGGTATATAGAAAAGATCGAACAGCGCGCCGATGCCGGCCAGGCCACCTGTGAACAGCCAGAGCAGACCCGTGCCGAAGCGACCCAGGTAGAACCTGTGAAATCCAAGAACCCCGAATCCAGAGATAAGCCAGAGAAAATAGGCAATAGAGTTTTTATACAAATCGACCTCCTGATTTCCCGTTAACCGCAAACCATTGATACCACGTTTGTGCCGGATCCTCAAGGCCGGACCGTCGTCCCGGCGCGGCCATTGGATCGGGCGGGGGATCGGCCCGATCAACAACCCGGTAGCGGCCTTCTCCAAACCGCCCTCTCTACGGTACAGTGGGTGTCATGCAGGACATACGAGCCGTAATCTTCGATCTGGACGGGGTACTGGCGGATTCCGAAGGCCTACACATCCTGGCCTGGGAGGAGATTGCCCGGGAGTATCGGTTGCCCGAGGATCGCCTGCCCCTGCACGACTGGATCGGCTACCCGGATACGGAGATCGTCAAGGATGTGGTCCGGGATCATGGTTTGTCGGTCACTCCCGAGCATCTGCTCGAGCACAAGCGCCGGATCTTTCGGCGGCTGATCGCCGAGAAGCTCGAACCCATCCCGGGCTCTGTACAGGCATTGTCCGAGCTGGATTCGCTTCCCCTGGGAGTGGCCACCTCCAGCTCCCGATCCGAAGCCGAGCCGATGCTGCGGATCATGGGCATTACAGACCGCTTCCGCGCAATCGTCACCAGCGATGAGGTCAAGCACTCCAAACCGGAACCGGACAGCTACCTGCTGGCGGCGGAGCGCCTGGGCATCGCACCCGAATACTGTGTGGCGATCGAGGACTCGACCACCGGCGTGCAATCCGCACGACAGGCCGGAATGACAGTGCTGGCGGTTACCAACTCCCTGCCGGCGGAGCGGCTCACCACCGCCCACGAGATTTTTGGCTCTACCGCAGAGGCGGTTGAATGGATCAAGAACCGGGTAAATTTCTCCGCACTGAGAGAAACTCGCGAATAGAGTTGACAGCACTGAAACAAAGCAGCGGCTACTGAAGGTCTACCCGCTCGCCGTACTCCGGAATGTGGGGCTTCCAACCTTTTTCCCGTTCGATCTTGTCCGCCAAGACCCGGATCGCATCTGACTCCCCGTGGGTGAGGAACAGCAGGCGTGGTGGACGCTTCAGACCGCTGAGCCAGCGCAGCAGGGCGGGTTGATCCGCATGGGCGGAGAAACCGCTGATCATGCGGATATTGGCCCTGCGCCGCCACGTTTGCCCCAGGATGCGCACCTGCCTGGCCCCGCTGAGAATCTGCCGGCCCAGCGTGCCTTCGGCCTGATAGCCTACGAATAGGATTGTGCTCTCCTTGCGGTAGATATTGTGCACCAGGTGGTGTTTGATCCTGCCCCCCGTGCACATGCCCGACCCGGCGATGATGATCGAAGTGCCCCGGATGTGGTTGATGGCCTTGGACTGATCCACGGAACGGGTCATCTTCAATCCCGAGAAGCTGAAGGGGGAGTGACCCTTCTCCATCAGCTCCTGCATCGCATCATCGAACAGCTCGGGGTGGTCCTTGAAAACCTCGGTCACGCTGATGGCCATCGGGGAATCGACGAAAACCATCAGGTGTGGAATACGGCCGGCCTGCAGCAGCCGGTTGAGATGATACAGTACCTCCTGGGTCCGCTCCAGGGCAAAGCTGGGAATGAGCAGGTTGCCTCCGGCGCGGCGGGTCGTGTTGACCGCCTGAGCCAGAAGATCCTGAATCTCCCCGGGGTCCTCGTGAGTCCGGTCGCCGTAGGTAGATTCCATGATCAGGTAGTCCGCTTCGGCAAACACCGTGGGATCTTCGATGATCGGTTTGTCCCACTGGCCGATGTCGCCGGAAAACACGACGGATGTCCGCGCTCCGGATCCCCCGTCCAGCTCCAGGCGGATCATCGAAGATCCCAGGATGTGACCGGCCTCGAAAAAGGAAGCGGATATCCCGTTGGTGACGGGCGTGGGCGAATCGTAGCCCACGGCTCGCAGCAGGGGCAGGGTGCGCTCGGCATCCTCCTCGGTGTACAGGGGCTCCTCCGGGTGGGGCCCTTTCCGGTCCTCCCTCTCGTGGCGCCGGCGTTTGAACTCGGCGTCTTCCTCCTGGATGCGAGACGAGTCCAGCAGCACGATGCGGGTGATTTCCGCGGTGGCCGAGGTGCAGTAGATTGGACCGCCGAAACCCTCCCGTACCAGCTTGGGCAGCAGCCCGCAGTGATCCAGGTGGGCATGGGTCAGCAGCACCGCGTCGATCGACCCGGGATCCATGGCAAAGGGTTTCCAGTTGCGCTCTCTGTATTTTCGTTCCTGATACAGTCCGCAGTCCACTATAACCCGCCCCCCCCGATGTTCTACGAGGTAGCAGGAACCGGTTACGTTTTGGGCTGCGCCGAGGAAGCGGATGCTTGTATGGTTTTCCATGGTGTAGACCGTCCTTGCAGATGTTACGGATACAACCGGCTGATCGTGCGGGGGAAGGGGATGGCCTCCCGAATGTGATGGGTGCCGCAAAGCCAGGTCACTGTCCGCTCCAGGCCGATCCCGAAGCCCGAGTGCGGAACCGAGCCAAAGCGGCGCAGCTCCAAGTACCAGGTGTAGGCCTCCTCGGGGAGCTTCTCTTCGTGGATGCGGGCCAACAGCTTGTCGTGGTCATCCTCCCTCTGGGAGCCTCCGATGATCTCTCCATAGCCCTCAGGGGCCAGCAGATCGGCGCAGAGCACGGTTTCGGGATTGTCCGGGTTTTCCTTCATGTAGAAGGCCTTGGCCTTCTTCGGGTAGTTGAGAATGAACACGGGCTTCTCGTATCGATTGGACAACAGCGTCTCGTCTTCAGCCCCCAGATCGCTGCCCCACTCGATATTCTGCCCCTGCTGTTGCAGCCATTTCACAGCTTCTCCGTAATCGAGGCGTGGGAACGGGGGGGTGACAGCTTTCAGTTTTTCCACGTCCCGCTCGAGCGTCTTCAGCTCCCCGGGACAACGGGAGAGGATGTCCTCCACCAGGGTACAGATCATGTCCTCCTGCAGCTGCAGATTGCCGGCGTTGTCCAGATAGGCTACCTCCGCCTCGAGCATCCAAAACTCGGTCAGGTGGCGGCGGGTCTTGGACTTCTCGGCCCGAAAGGTCGGCCCGAAGTTGAACACCTTACCGAAGGCCATGCAGGCCGCTTCCAGGTACAGCTGTCCGGTTTGGGCCAGATAGGCGTTGCCCATATCGAAGTACGGCACCTCGAACAGGGTCCCGGCGTTCTCTCCGATCGAGCCGGTGAGAATCGGCGTGTCGATCAGGATGAAGCCACGGTTGTAGTAGAAGTTTCGAAGCGAGGCGATCGCCTCATGGCGGACCCTCAACAGAGCGCCGGGTAGATTCGAACGCAGCCAGAGGTGCCGTTTCTCCAGGAGGAAATCGATACCGTGCTCTTTTTTCGCTATCGGATAATCCTCCTCCGGATTCTGTATTACCGTCAGCCCGGTTACGGAAAGCTCATAGCCGCTGGGAGCACGCTCGTCTTTGCGAACCCCGCCGGTAACCAGCACGGAGGCTTCCATCTTCAGCGTTCCGATGGTGTCGAAACTCTGCGGATCACACTCGCCGGCAACGGCCACGCCCTGGATGCGCCCCGTTCCGTCCCGCAGCTGGAGGAAATGAATCTTCCCCTTGGAGCGCAGGTTGTACATCCAGCCGGCGATGCGGATCTCCTGATCTTCGTACCGGGCAATGTCGGCGATGCTCACGATGGGTGGGCTGCTCCCTCTCATTCGACGACCTTGTCTCCGTCTTTGATGATGCTGATTTCTCCCTTTTCCTTCTGCAGCTTGATATAATCCAGGAAATCGGCAACCGCCTTGTCCACCTCGGAGCGGAATACCGCGCCCAGATCTTCGCTCTCCGCGAGGATTGAAGCCCAACGGCGCGCCGAGAGGTTGCTCTTGATCCGGCCGACCTGTTTCTCGGTCAAGCCCTTGCACAGCAGGGCCAATTCATTGTCGGAAAAATCCCGCAGCACGGACTGAAGATCCTTGTCGCTGATCCGCAGCAGCACGTCCATGGTGAGCAGTTTCTTCTCGATCTCCTTGGCCAGGGCCGGCTCGCTCAGCTCCAGCTGCTCCATGATTTCCCGCTCGTTTGCGTACTTCATGTTGCGCAGGATCTCGGCCAATACCAACTGGCCGTCGATCTCCTGAGTAACGATCTGCCCCTGAGCTCGGATCTTCTCTTTGAGCGCGCCTTCGGCCTGGCGAAGGACCTCCGGGTTGATCTCCTTGAGCGTGGCCATTCGTTTGACGACCTGCAGCTGCAGCTCCTCGTCGAAGGAGTGGAGAATCTCGGCAGCCCGATCCGGAGACAGGTGCGGGAGAATCGCGGTGAGTACGGGCGCGGACTCGTCCTTCAGCAGCAGCCGAACCTGCTCGAAGTCCAGGTCCATCAGGAACGAGAAGGGATGAGGAGCGGTTCGATTCTTTAGTTTGTTGACAAGGGTGTTGGCCTTGTCCTCGTCGAAGGCTTTGCGCAGGATCGCCTCGGCCATGCTCAAGCCCCCCCGGGCCACCAGGTCCTGCGTCTTGATCAGGTAGCCGAACTCCTCGAGGATGTTGGTGGCCTCGGTCGCCTCGATCTTGTCGACCTGGGCGATCTCCTTGGTGATTCCGGCCACCTCTTCTTCATCCAGGTGCTTCATCACCCGGGCGGCCTCCTCCTTGCCGAGGAGCATGAGAAAGCGGGCCGCTTTCGAATAGCCCTTGTCACGAAGACTGTCTTTGACGTCCCTGGGATCCAAGGTCGGTTTATCCATGATGGGCCTATGATAGCATCCCGGTCCGGGGCGGGTCAATTCGCGTCGTCGATTCGGGTGATCAATTCGACAGATTCGCCGCGGGCTGACCGTCCAGCTCGAGGTACATGCTGTCGAGCAGCTCCGGAAGGGGCAGGGGCTGGTTGTATCGGAGTCTGCAGTTGTCTTGCCGGTTCAAGCCCGTGCCCAGGGATTGGTTGCCGATCAACTGCTCGGCCCGGGCCGGGTCTCTGTCGCCCTCGAGGATCTCGTGCATCTCTACCAGCACGGGCACGGTCTCATTCAGGGCGGTCTCCCAGAGCTCGGGAAAGCTCTCCTGGTGGCGCCATTCGTTATTGCAGGGATGGGTCCAGGTGTGATTCTCCACATTGAGAAAATCGATATCCTGCGGGATTTCGAAGGGATGAAACAAAGCCAGACGGCGGCGTTCTCCATGGTTACTGCGGTCCCTCTCAAAGGCCAGTCGCCTGTATTGGGGGTTCAGCGGATCGATGAAGGTATAGAAGCCCATGGAATCGATGTAGGCGTTTTCCACCCGCCGCCGATCCCTGGATTTGAAGTGGGTGTTCGGGTAGGTCTCGTTCAGACTTTTCACCAGGGTCTTGATGATCCCGTAGGGAAGCATGGCGCCGCAGTCCAGCAGGGGCAGCAGGCTGAACTCGCGGATGTTCAGACCCCGTTTGATCTTCAGCATCAGAACGTCGAGGATGCGCTCCAGGAAGATATGACAGCGATAGTAGCGTTCGCTTTCCTCCCGATCCGCTTCCACCCACCCGGAGTGGTAATCGATGAACGGGTGGGTTCTCTTGTCCAGGAAGGCGTGGGTGGTGAACCCGAGTACGTAGGCCTTGATCAGGGGAAGTCCTTCATACCCTTTCGCCTCGAGGCGGAGGAGTTCACGGATCATGTGGGTAACCAGCCGCCCGTATCCCTCCCGGTGGGCGTTTACCCCGAATTTCAATCCCGTTGGCCTGGTGCGCTGGTTGTGATAAAAAAAATCGGGGCCTTGAGCCCCAAAGCGGAAGATATTCCCCCGTTCACTGAGGATCGCTTCGGCCTTCCGGCCCAGGGCTTCCCTGAGAGAGTCTTCTGCAAACATCAAATGACAGATCTGTGACGGCATAGCTACTCTAAATAGTAATAACTAATTTCTTTATCGGCAATATTTTAGCTACATGCCAGCAGCTATCTACCAGCGCCGCGGCTGAAACGCGGAGACCTTGGATAACTCCTCGAACAACTGCCGTTCCCGGGCACTCAGGTGCTTCGGCACCTCGATACGGATGCGCACGTACAGGTCTCCGTGACCGCCGCTCTTTTTCGGAAAGCCCTTTCCTCTCAAACGCAGGCGTCGGCCGCTTTGGGTGCCGGGCTGCAGCTTGACCGAAGCCTTGCCGCCGATGATCGGCACTTCGATCCGCGATCCCAGGGCTGCCTCCCACGGGGTGACCGGCGCGTCCAGCTCCAGATCGGAACCGTTGAGACGGTATATGGGATGGGGAGCGATCCGTATCCGCAGGTACAGATCTCCTGGCGTTCCGCCCCCGGCAACCGGTGCGCCCTGTCCGCGCAGGCGCAGGCGCTGCCCGTCGGTCGTACCCGCGGGGATCTTGACCTCCAGGGTCTTGGCTTCCCCCGTCGGCCGGCCGCTGCTCGCGTCCCTGGATTCCAGGGTTACACTGCGCTTCGTGCCCCCGTAGGCTTCCTCCAGAGGAATTGTGATTTCCGCCTCCTGGTCCTGGCCTCGCAGGGTCCGGGCGCGGGTCCCGGCTTGTCCGCCGGCCGCACCGCCGAAACCGCCCATTCCTCCGCCGAACAGGGTCTCGAAGAAATCACTGAATCCGGAGAAGGGAGACTCCCCGAAACCGTCGAAGATCCGGAAAGAATATCCGTTTCCACCGGGCCGGGTACCAGAGCGGGCACGGGTACCCGTTCCGAAGTTGAAGAAATCCCAGCCTGGAGGCGGGGTGAAGTCCTGCCCCGCCTTCCAGTTGTCGCCGAGAGCATCGTAGCGTTTGCGTTTTTCCGGGTCCCTCAGGACTTCATAGGCTTCGCCTATGCGCTTGAACCTATCCTCCGCATCCGAGCTCTTGTTGATGTCCGGATGGTACTTGCGGGCCAATTTCCGGTAGGACCCATGTATCTGTTCCTGGGTCGCGTCTCTGGGGACCCCCAATGTTTCGTAGTAATCCTGATATTTAACCGCCATGCTTCAGGTACTAATTTACCTCTCCGAAAATTCAGCGTCAATCACGTCGTCGTCGTTCCTCTGTTCGGAGCCGTTTTCCGTGGCGGTTCCGGACTGATTTCCATGGCCATTGCCACCGTAAGACCGATAGGCTCCTTGACCTGTGTGCCCGGTTCCCGCGGAACCATAGCCGGCTGGTCCACCTGCACCGGCTTCGCCGCCCGTGCCTCCTCCCCGGCCATACGCCGAGGCGGAGATGTTGTACGAGGCCTGCTGCAGCTGCTCTTTCAACTCCCGCAGACGTTCCAGGGGAGCTTCCTCCCGGATCGCCCGGCGGATATCCGAAATCAGCTGCTCGCAATGAGCCCGCTCGTGGGACCGCACCTTGTCTCCCAGATCCTGCAGCGCCTTTTCCACCTGGTAGGCCAGGCCTTCGGCCTGGTTTCGTTCCTCCACGGTTTGCTTGCGCTGTTTGTCTTCAGCGGCGCTGGACTCGGCTTCCCGGACCATTCTGTCGATGTCGCTTTGATCCAGGCTGGTCGAGCCGCTGATGCTGATCTTCTGCTCCTTGCCGGTATCCTTGTCTTTCGCCGAAACGTTGAGTATCCCGTTGGCGTCGATATCGAAGGAGACCTCGATCTGAGGCACCCCACGGAGAGCCGATCGGATCCCTTCCAGTTTGAACTGACCCAGCGTCCGGTTGTCCCGGGCCATGGATCGTTCGCCCTGAAGCACCACGATATCCACGGCGGTCTGATTGTCGTCGGCCGTGGAGAATACCTCAGCACGCCGCGCCGGAATTGTGGTATTGCGCTCGATGACCCGGGTCATGACCCCGCCCAGGGTTTCCACGCCGAGGGACAGGGGGGTGACGTCCAGCAGGAGCACGTCCCGAACGTCCCCCTGGATGATACCGGCTTGAGCAGCCGCACCGATGGCGACCACCTCGTCGGGATTGACCGACATGTTGGGTTGTCTGCCTGCGGTGAGCTCTTTCACCAGTTCCTGAACCGCGGGGATGCGGGTGGAGCCCCCGACCAACACCAGCTCATCGATATCCTGTGCGCTCAATTTGGCATCGCCAAGGGCCTGTTTGACCGGACCCCGCGTGCGCTCCACCAGATGCCGGGTGAGCTGCTCGAACTGGGCGCGGGTGACGTTGATCATCAGATGCTTGGGACCGTTGGCGTCGGCGGTGATGAAGGGCAGATTGACAGTGGTCTGAGCCGTTGCGGACAGCTCGATCTTTGCTTTCTCCGCCGCCTCGTACAGCCGCTGCAGCGCCTGCCGATCCTTGCGGATGTCCACACCCTGTTCCTTCTTGAACTCGTCGGCCAGCCAGTCGGCCAGGGCTTTGTCGAAATCGTCGCCGCCGAGGTGGGTGTCTCCCGCAGTAGCCCGGACCTCGCACAGGCCGTCGCCGACCTCGAGAATCGACACGTCGAAAGTCCCGCCGCCCAGGTCGAAGACCATGATGGTCTCGTTCTTCTTCTTCTCCAACCCGTAGGCCAGAGCCGCGGCGGTGGGCTCGTTGATGATGCGCAGGACCTCCAGTCCGGCGATGCGGCCGGCGTCCCGGGTGGCCTGACGCTGGGCGTCGTTGAAGTAGGCCGGTACGGTGATCACCGCCTGCTTGATCTTTTCACCCAGATAGTTGGATGCGTCATCCACCAGCTTGCGCAGAACCTGGGCGGAGATCTCCTCGGGGGCGACCTGTTTGCCCCGGATATTGAAGCGGACCGCGTCGTTTGGGCCCGATTCGACCTTGTAGGGTACGATCTCGATCTCAGAAGCAACCTCGCTGTACTTGCGGCCGACGAAGCGCTTGGCCGAGAAGATGGTCCCCTCGGGATTGAGAACGGACTGGCGCTTGGCCAGCTGTCCTACCAGGCGCTCTCCCTCCTTGTTGTAGGCCACCACCGACGGGGTGGTGCGAGCGCCTTCGCTGTTGTGAACGACCACCGGTTTTCCGCCTTCCATGACGGCTACAACCGAGTTGGTGGTTCCTAAATCTATTCCTACTGCTTTTGCCATGATGTACTACCTCCTGTAAGCAGAGTATTTTCTTGATACCAATGATAATGCAAGTTCCATGCCAATCCTTTTGGTGACGGCCGAGTATAATTTATTACACCGTAGACATATGCAAACGTATATAAATGAATGTATAGTACATAACGGCTGGTGGGTTATTCTAACACACCCTGCAGTGTCCTTTTGTCATAGTGAGTTATTTTGACCCGATCGGGACTCGATGGAGGTGTAGTGTGGGCGGAAACATGAGGGAAGCAGAGACCCTCCCTGGAGTCGGACTGCCTGCGGCGGCGGATAAGGTTCAACACTTCTGATTTGCGTAGCGATATTGACACTTTTTTTGAAAGTTGCTAATTTTGGTGACACTTGTTGCCGCTGTAGCTCAGTCGGTAGAGCAGTGGACTGAAAATCCATGTGTCATCAGTTCAATTCTGATCGGCGGCAGAAACCCCGCATTTCGCGGGGTTTTTTTCAGATCGGGGAGTGGACAAGCAACGTCAATGTGTCCGCTACTCTTTCCTGCGAAGTATCGAGTAGATGGACAAAGAAACTACGATGATCAGTCCGTAGATAAGCTGGGTCCAGAAACCGGTAAGTCCGATGGCCACGATCCCCCCCTCCAGGGACCCTATGATGATCGAACCGACGAAGGTGCCGAAGATCGTACCCACTCCGCCGAATACGGAGGTTCCACCCACGAATACCGAGGCGAGCGTGCGCAGGAGATACCCTTCTCCCAGGGACGGCCACAGATAGGTCACCTCCAGGCTGGCCATGACGCCCGCCAGGGCGGCAAACAGACCCATCTGCATGAACACGATCATCTTGACCCGCTCCACCCGAATTCCCATCATCCGGGCACTCTCCACATTGTCCCCTACAATCAGGACATGGGAGCCGAAGCGGTGGCGCCGGAGAACGAACCAGAATCCGGCGGCCAGAACAACCAGCCAGATGGCTTGAGCGGGTATAAGCCCCCCCAGCCTGCCCACGAAGGCTTTGAACAGAATCGTTTCATTGACCGGAACGAGACTGAGGCCGAATCCCTGGCCGCAGACGTTGACCATTCCCCGCCAGAAGAACATCGTCCCTATTGTAGCCACCAGGGATGGAATCCTCACCTTGTTCACCAGAATGCCGTTCAGGGCTCCGGCGGCTAGTCCGGTGAGGAAACAACCCAGGGCAGCAATCAGGATGGCCAGGTTCGGGCCCATACCACGTTCGAGGAAAACGTTGACCAGCTTGGAGAATACCCAGGCGGAGTAGCCCATGATCGAGGGGAAAGACAGATCCATCTCGCCGGTGATGATGACGAGGGTGATGGCGAGAGCCATGATTCCCGAGAACGGGATGGTAGACATGAATGAGTAGTAGATATCGAAGCGGGTGAAGGTCCGCGGGCTTCCGAACAGAAAAAGCAGGAATATCCCGATCAGAACCCCGGTGATGCTGAGTTCCAGCCTCAGCTCCCGCGATTTTGACGTCTGGAGCATTTATCTGTCTCCCTTCTGATTTTCAGCTCACGGTCACCGAAGACAATAATTACCTTGTCTCGAGCAAACAGATGAGCCCGTGGCGCCCCACAGGTCGCCACGGGCTCTCTCTATTCGTTCAATTTACCCGTGTGAGCCAGATGCACCATCTTGTCGACCAACTCCTTTTGGGAGATCTCCTTTTTTTCGAAGATTCCCGCCACGGAGCCCCGGTCGAGGATGTAAAAACGGTCCGCCACTGGATACACGTAGTAGATGTTGTGGCTGATGAAGATGGCTGATTTCCCCTGTTTTTTTATGTTCGCCACAAAGTCCAGGACTTTGTTCGTTTCTGAGATGGAAAGTCCCATGGTCGGCTCATCCAGGATGATCAGATCAGCCTGGAAGTACAGAGCCCTGCCGATGGCAATCCCCTGCTTCTCCCCTCCTGAGAGATATTTGACTACCGCGTCCTCGGAGATCGCCGTAGAGGTGAATCCCATCTGCTCCCGCAGGATCTTATCCGTTTCGGCCCGCTGTTCCTTGACCTTGAGAAAACCGAACCTCGTGGCAAGCTCCCTGCCCATGAAGATGTTGGTCCAGAGATTCTGCTGCTCACTGAGGGCCCGTTCCTGATACACCGTTTCGATGCCCAGTTCCCTGGACCTCTTCACCGAGTGGATGGTTATCTTCTCTCCTTTGTAGTAGATCTCCCCGCCGTCCGGCTGGTGCACCCCGACCAGGATCTTGATCAGGGTCGACTTGCCCGCCCCGTTGTCGCCGACCAGACCGACGATTTCGTTGTTACCCACATCGAAGTTGATCCCATTCAGGACTTTTACCTTGCCGAAGGACTTGTGGATGTTCGTCATGGAAACGAGCATTTGAGCGGATTTAATGTCAGCCATCTCGACCCTAGTTTGAGCTAACGGATCTGCTGCTCAGCCAAAGGCGCCACGAAATCAATGTTGGTCTTATCGATCAGAGCGGCACCTGTGTCGATGTGCAGACCCGCGAATCCGTATTTCTTGGTCAGGCAGACCTGGAGGATGGGCAGGTAGCCTTGCAGATATGGCTGCTGGTCCAGTACCACTCCGGTGTAGCCCTTCTTGATGGCATCCGCCGTGGCGGAGCTCAGGTCGAATCCGGCGATGTAGATCTCGCCCGGCCGCCTGCGGGCAGCGCGCATGTAGGTCTCGGCGGTGGCAGTGAGGGCGCCGTGATCCGTAATGATCAGCTTCACATCCGGATGGTTGGAAACGTAGCCGGTAAAGACCGGAGTTCCCAGAGCGGCCTCGGCGTTGATCGAATCTGAGATCTCGATGTAGTCTACGACCATCCCAGCTTCTTTCAGAGCATCTACGCAGCCCTTGGAGCGCAGCCCCCGAGTCTCCTGGGCGATCAGTCCCCAGACCATGGCCCTGTCGCCGCGCTTGAGCCCGGCTCGTTTGATCGCTCCCTTGGCCAGGGTCACCCCTGATTCGTACAGTTCCTGACCGACGTAGCCGAAGCCCCGGTCCTTGTACTTTTCTTCGATCGACGGAAGCGAGGTGTTCTGGCTGGTCACTATGATGCCTTTGGCGAAAGCTTCATCCACCAGGGGGGCGAACGCCGCCGTGCCCGGATGGCCCATGATGCAGATGGCATCCGGCCGTCTGGCCACCGCTTCCTTGAACTGGGTGATCATCTTGTCCACGTTCCAGTCGGACCACACATAATCCACCTTGCAGCCCAGGTCTTCTTCCGCCGCCTTGGCGCCTTTGTACACTACCGTGGCAAACGGGCCGCCCGGAGGTCCTCCGGGGAAGAAGGTAATGCGGATCCCCTCGAAGTGTTTTTTCTGGGCAAAGGCCGGTAGAGCCAGGCATACCAACAGCAAGGCCACAAGCCCTACCAATAACAGTCTCTTTTTCATCTTTTTCTCCTTTGTATTTTTGCTTCTATTCTAGCTGAAGTGAAACAATTGAGAGCTCCGTCTACGGCGCCTGGTATCACCTCCTTCCACTCTTTGATTTGCTCTCAGCGGCTAAACACCGCATACAGCTAAGGGGAAACAGAAACGCTTGCTCGTTCTACACACGACAGGCATACAGTCTGTTATCTCCCTCCACTATTATAAACCATTGGCTATCCGAGTTGTCAATGAAACGAAATAAATCTGAACAGGCCCTGTCCACTCCGGAAGGCAGCCGGAGTGCGGTTTGTTCGGTCCTGTAATTCCGAAGCTTCACTGCAGCAGCTGTTTTTGAGCCGTTTCGATGAAGGCCAGCATATTATCCAGCGGTACAT
>Ga0315548_1001466_pt1 | contig 19870 bp, 21 predicted proteins | sample SalMarSW160110MG_2_FD_202540 | JGI IMG/M metagenome (GOLD analysis project Ga0315548, IMG submission 202540) | Salt marsh sediment microbial communities from the Plum Island Ecosystem LTER, Massachusetts, United States - Salt Marsh Sediment SW1601-110 ...
AGAATCCCTGAATTGCTCGATTAAAACGGTCGTAACATGGACTCTTCGCTTCCTTAGGCGGCTTAGAGTGACATTAATATAGCAAATTGTCCGACTTTGTTTTGGTTGCTCCATAAGAAAATCTTATGCTCTATCGGACTGGTATTAATCCTGAGCTCGCTGGCTGCTGGTGTGGCTTTGGCAGCAAGAAATGAAGGGGATGTAAAACCTCCTGGATGGCGTTTAATTATGGGTGAAATCATCGCTGTCGAGCAGGATCAGTTTATTGTGATGAACCGCGGTGAAGAGATTACGCTGAATGTAAACGATAACAGTCGCTTTTGGACGCCTGCCGAAGGTGAAGTGGGTTCTGATTTACTAGAAGTTGCGGGATGGATGGTAGGTTTTGCCCAAAATGATGAGTAGGGGAGTTGGGATGCTCGTCTGGTAATTCTGTTGCCCGTAGACATTAACCCACCGTGGATACCAGGCGTGCGCAAGGTAGGAATAGTCACTCAGGTAGATCAACAGGCTGAAATCTTTTCAATCAGGACTCCCAAGGGCAGAGCGTTCACTTTCTCCTTGGATGAAAACATACGTTTCTGTGGGCAGCTTCCCGACCTGGGAGATTTACAGATAGGCATGTCGACATTGGTAGCTGGTCGAAGATTAAAGGGCGGCACATTGCTTGCTGTAGTTGTGGCTGCCCGAGAGGCTCCCGCATTTAGCAGACACATGGGGATTGTCACTTCAATAGATGCTGCGACAAATACTTTTGGATTGCACGCTCGCAATGGCGAGCAGCTGATTTTCAAAGTGGATGAAGAGACCCGGTTTCAGGGATTTGACGTAGATGTGCAGAGTCTGGATGACCTTCAGGTAGATATGGTGGTGAAAGTTCTTGCCAAAAAGCAGGAGGATGGTAGTTTTTTGGCGATAAATGTCTCTGCGACCACAAAAGAATCCCTGGAGCAATACGACTTGCGAACGGTTGGCCAGATTATAGCGGTGGATGCGCAAGGTTTCAGCGTACAGGCCCGAAATGGCGAGCAATATGACTTCCAGGTGACCGCGGAAACACGCTTCCGCAGCCTACAAAATCGGGTAGCCGCTTTAGAAGACTTGCAGGTCGGAATGAAGGTTCTCGTTGGGGCAGAGCAAGTTGGTGATGGAAATTATCAAGCCCAAGTCGTTATTATTGGAGCCCTGAGAAATTGGTGAAATCTGAAGGCGGATATTAGAAACCAGGTGTCTCCAGCACTGAACTGGAGACACCATATCCTTTCTTGAAGGTCAAAGTCGTTATCCCGAACTCCGGTCGTTTATTTATTACAGGAATAATATCCGCAAAATGGTATCTAATATGAGACCTAGTAAGAACAATAGACCAAAACGGCGATTGTGAACAAAAGCAGAGGCAACGAACCATAAAGGCCAGGCATCGGAAGGGTAATCGTCAGGTCTTTCCTGAGGTTTGGGTTGGCGGTACATGGGTAAGATGACTTTGTAAAGGGTAGGTATGGCTAATAAAATAATCAACAAAACCGGGGTAAAGAAGCCAATGGCTACCAGGTAAATGACCAGAGCATATTGTAATAGCATCATGGTGACGACAGCATAGCGGGCAGGGCGTTCTCCCAGTAGAACCGGCAAGGTATGGATGTGTTTTTCCTTATCCACGGTGAATTTGTCGATGTGCTTACCAAATATCACCGTAGTAACACCTAAGGCGTAAGGAAGGCTGGCAATCACCACGTTCCAATCCCAAGAACCTGTGACCACATAATAACCGCCACCGATCATCAATGGCCCCCAAACAATCAACACCGCTAATTCTCCCAGGGCGATGTATTTGAGCGGAAAGGTGTAGAAAAGTACAAAAAAGGCACCCAATCCCAGTAATACTAACGCCAGAGTGCCTCGCGTATAAACCAGTACAGCGCCAGCAGTAAGGGCGAGCAATCCTGTAATGAATGCATAGGTGAGCAACTGCCTTTTGCTCATTAGACCATGTTCAAGCGGTTGAGGACCATATTGGGCGCGAAAATAATTGTCCTTGTCGACTCCCTTGACATAGTCAGTGAAATCGTTAAATAGATTGTTCGTGGCGTGCGCCAGGATCAAACCAATAACCAGGAGCAACCATAAACCCAGGTTGAAATTCCCGTGTTGATAAGCCAAGATTCCAGCAATAGCAGCTGATATGAAGGTCATTATTAAGACAGCCGCGCGGGTAGATATCAGCCACTTCGAAATAAAATCGAGGTGATCCCATTCTTCCTGGCTGATGCGTGGAATCACCTGGAGCGCCTTTCGCCACATTCCGACGTTCATCTGTAATCTCCTATTAATGGAGAAAATGAAAATTCTCAGGAATTACGCAGTTGAAGGATTTTTCTGAAGTGCTTGAGTAGGATTTACATGCCCAAATCCCTCAGAAGACCCCTCAATAAGTTATCTCAAATTTTATTATAAAAATAAGACTAAACAGTGAGTAGTTTATGAGAGAAGTCAATTCAAGCGCAGGATATCCCGCAAGATAGAACAAACCTGATCAACCTGAGCCTCAATCATTACCCCTGAAAATGGCAGAGCCAAACCGCGCCGTCCCAGGTCCTCCGTAACCGGAAAGTCACCATCTTTATAACCGAACCTGGAAACCATATATGGCTGCAAATGAATGGGTATAAAGTAAGGTCGCGCCGGCACTCCACGCCTTTGAAGAGCACCCGCCACGGCATCCCGGTTGAGGTGGGGTTCAAATCGGACAACATAAACAAACCAACTCATACGCGTAGTTTCGGGAACAATCTGCAGAGATTCAACTCCGGGAATCTCTGCCAACCGTTCCTCATACCAGGAAGCCACTCGTTGGCGTTTCGTAAGCAATTCATCCAAGCGTGACATCTGGACAGCGCCTAAAGCAGCACTCATTTCATCCAGTCGGTAATTGTATCCAAGATAGGTATGCTGCAACCAGGTATCCCCTGGTGCCCGACCCTGGTTGCGTAAACTAAGCATCAAAGCTGCGGCTTGTTGGTTGTTGGTCACGATAATGCCACCTTCACCAGTGGTAATCTGTTTATTGGGATAAAAAGCGAAGACACCATATTCACCCAACGTGCCAGCCTTACGACCTTTATACTCGGCACCCAAAGCCTCACATGAATCCTCGATCAATTTTAGGTGATGCTCCTGGGCGATGGTTGAAATCGGATCCATGTCTGCAGGTTGTCCGAACACATCAACTGGCAGGATTGCTTTCAACTGGGAACCATCCCCAGCGCCAGAGCGAGGCAACCAGTGATTGGCTACAGAGCTTCCTCGGATCAAATCATGCACTGCTTCCCGGACAGCGTTTGGGTTAAGGTTGCCTGTAACTGGGTCGACGTCCACGAATATGGGGATAGCGCCTTCAAATAACAATACGTTTGTTGAAGCCACAAAGGAAAATGGGGTGGTGATGACCAGATCACCGGCACTAATCCCGGCTGCACGAACACATAAATGCAGCCCAGCCGTGCCCGAATTTACGCCTATTGCATATCTACATCCGGTAAACTCACGAAAAACACGTTCAAAATCCTGGATGCGGCTACCCATGCTAAGATGAGGAGTTAGCATGACCTCTGCAACTGCTTGCCTCTCCGCGTCTGTCAGATCGGGAGAGGACATAGGAATGTTGAGATGATGAGATTTACTTGTCAAAGACTGCTCCTTGGGCGTGATATCGATCTTAACCAATGCGTAGAAATGTAAGGGACAAATACAGTTTCTATTGAGGCCAGACAGAGCCAGCTCGAATAATCCCTCGCGAGGGGACATCGCTCTTGATGGTAGCGCCATTACCAATTCGAGCGTTGGCACCTATTGTTACGCCTAAGTTGATGGTTACGCCCATTCCAATCAGAGCACCATTTCCGACATGAACTTCACCAGCTAAAATTGTCCCTGGTGAGAGATTAACATAATCATCCAATTGGCAATCGTGAGAGACGATAGCTCCAGTATTGACAATAGCCCCAAAGCCGATCTCCGCCTGACTGCCAATATATGCATGTGGTAAGACCTGCACTCCCGGTGATAAAGTGGCACTCGGTTCAATAAAGGCAGTTGGGTGGACCACTACCGGGAATACAAATCCAGCCTCAGCCAGGAGGTGAAAAACCTTAATCCTGATTTGGAGATTGCCTATGCCTCCCACGGCATTAACCGCCAGGCGTATGCCTTGACTTCGTAATTCGGGTAAGACTTCATTGCCACCCAAAATGGGGAAACCCAACACCTTTTCCTCTCTACTCAGACCATCGTCTACCACCCCGATAATATGATAAACCCTCACAGTTCTTAACAGATCAATTATTGATTTGCCATGGCCTCCGCCTCCATAAACTATGATGGCGGTTGGATCGAAGTCGGATTCGGCAAGGTTGACGCCATTTGTGGGTAGAGTTGTTTCTAAGAGTGATTTAACCATGCTCTCGGTTACTAAGGGACCTATGGGTAAATTACCCAGGCTAATACCATGCTGGTTGGCCAAAGCCAGAGCTGGTTGGGTGATACGTAACCCTTTTGGCAGCTCTGTAGTCTGCGTGTGGGATGGCTCACGTTTGGAAGTCTCTATTTCCGAGGGCGATAACCTCTCGGGAGGCCTCCAATCTGGCGAACCTGCCAGATAGCAGAGGGTTTCACCCGCCAAAATAGTCTCTCCTTCCGCGAAACGAAGGTTAACCACAAACCCACTGGTTTCCGCGGTTAAATCTGCTGTCGATTTGGTCGTCTCCAATGTGGCGAGTACCTGATCTTCAGTCACACTTTGCCCTTCCACGATCGCCAGCGAAGCTAAACGCACTTCAGGCTCATTGGGATTTAGAAATGGGATAGTTACTGGTGCAGAAGTAGTTTGCATACTTTTAGAATCCTATGCATAAGATCGTATAAAGTAGTTTAAACGCAATACACGGCTATCCAACCCAAATCATGATGGTAGTAATTAGGAGTCCTTGTTCATTTCTAAAATAGATTGAACAATATCATTTTTATCGGGAAGCACGGCTGCCTCTAAAGGTTTGGAGGCAGGGATGGGAAGATCATCGGCGGCCAGACGGCGGACGCAGATCCCCTGCGGTCCCAGCGTTTCAGCCACACGAGCGAGGATCTCTGCTCCCCATCCCATGGTGAGATTGCCTTCTTCAACCACCAGCAACCGCCGAGTTCTAGAGACCGAAGTGAGCAGTGATGAAATATCAAATGGAGCCAGTTGGGTAAACACAATTAATTCTGTAAAAACTTCGTGGTCATATGCCAGTGTGATAGCCGCTTGCAAGGCCAGCTCGGTCATATAGCCATATGTCGCCAGCGTGATCCTAGGAAGAGGAGCTTCCTTCAAAGTGACCAGGTAGGAGGGTGCATAAGATGGAGACTCGATACCGGCGCGCATGGTCTCTGAAGGACTACTGTTGTTTTGGATAAGGCTAAAGTCAGCAAGAGATTCCTGTCCTCTAATTTGCGCTGGATAAAGTAATTTGTTCTCTATAAAAAGCACCGGGTTTTCATCGAATAAGATGGCGTTGGTGAGAAGCGCCCCTGGATCGCCCAAAGTACATGGAGCGATAATATGCAAGCCGGGCACACCTAAATAGAGTTTCTCCAGATTTTGACTGTGAGTAGCACCGTAGCCGCGTCGGCCACCCATCGGCGTACGGATAACAATAGGCACTTGTACCTGATCGTTGTACATCCAGCGAAATTTGGCTATATGATTTATGATCTGATCCGCGATAAGGGCGGTAAAATCTCCAAACATGATCTCTACCACCGGTCGTAACCCACGCAGGGCCATACCTGCTCCTACGCCAACAATCCCCGCTTCGGAGACGGGGGTGGGGATTACCCTGGTCGGGAACGCAGAAGATAGACCTTTGGAAACCTTAAATGCACCGCCATATGGATCAAGCAGGTCTTCACCCAGCAGATAGACGCGTGGGTCGGATGACATAGCATGGTGAAGAGCAGTATTAAGAGAAGTAAGAACCGTAGGCATGGTTAGTGAGGGGCTTCGATTATTTAATCAGATGCTGTAACTAAGGTTGGCATCTGGCGATTACCTATAGAAGGGAAAGGGTCACGCAGGGCTTGCTGGAATGCCTCATCTATTTCCTCTTCAATGAGGGATTCGATCTGGACACGCCGGTTTGGTTCCAAACGAGCTGCCTGGATGGTAACCGGATCGCGCTCTTGACAAAACTTCGCAATCTTTTCAGGATCACGTGTGTCATCTCCTTTGGAATGCGGACCGAAGCGGTGAGTGTGCAAAATCAAGGCGCGTGGGGCAATTTTAGAGCGGATTTGAGTTAGCAATTGCTCTGCAACCGGTAAGATTTCAAGCACATCGCTGCTATCTAGTTCTTGGAAAGGGATATTGAAGGCTGCGAAACGAGAAGGGATATCCCCTGCCAAATTTAATTCTATCGGCGTGGTTTGAGCGATCCTATTGTTTTCCACCACATAAAGAATAGGTACCTGCCAAAGGGAGGCCATATTTAGAGATTCGTATAAGACGCCTTCACCTAAAGTGCCGTCACCCAGAAAGGAGATTACAATCGAGCCGCTTCCCAAATGCTTTTCAGCCAGGGCCATCCCAGTCGCGAGGGGCATGGTACCTCCTAATACACCATTGGAGTAAAAATTTCGCCAATACAGGTGCTGAGAGCCACCCCGCCCTCCACAAACTCCGGTAGCTTTGCCCATCAATTCCGCAAACAGGGCGCGTATATCGCCACCATAAGCTAAGAAATGTCCATGACAACGATGGTTGCTTACAACAATATCACCCGATTGGAGATGGCTTAAAATAGCAACTGCGTTGGCTTCCTGGCCGATGTAAGTGTGAGTAGTGCCAAAAAAATGCCCATGAGGAAATTCTCTCAGCACGGTCTCTTCAAAACGACGAATGCGAAAAAGTGAGCGGTACAGCTGGATGTGATCGACAGGCTCCATAAGTCTTTTCACTCCATTCCGTGCTTCCCCATAAATTCCTCTGCAGTGCTAAAGCCTGGCTGGTTGATTCCTTCCCGGGTTATGACTTTCCAGAAAGTATAGAGTAATATTTTCATATCTAACCGGAAGGACCAGTTATCCACATACCATACATCCAATGAAAATTTGTCCTCCCAATTAAGGACATTCCGCCCATTGACTTGAGCCCAACCAGTGATACCTGGAAGCACCTCGTGACGGCGGGCTTGTTCGGGTGAATAACGTTCGAGATACTGCATCAACAACGGTCGAGGCCCCACCAAGCTCATTTCTCCATGCAAAACGTTGAATAATTCGGGCAATTCATCCAGGCTGGTTTCACGTAACCAACGCCCGAACGGAGTGAGGCGTTGATCGTCGGGCAGCAGCTGGCCATGGCTGTCGAGGGCTTCATTCATGGTTCGGATCTTATACAAAGTAAAAGGTTCACCGTGATAACCAGGTCTAAATTGATTGAATATGACTGGTTTGCCGTGATAAAGTCGTACCAAGAAAACAAGAATTAAAAAGAGAGGGAATGTCAAAATCAGACCTACCAAAGAAATGATGAGGTCAAAAGCGCGTTTGGATTTTGGCACACCAGCTGGAAAGAGCCTCATAATTGGTGGAATTGTACCAAAAGAATTTATTATGGAGCTTGGTAGAGGACAAAAACGGGATTGCGATTGCTACCTTTTGATGTGAGACGGCAGGGAGATGAATCCTTGACAATGACTATAATATGAGCGCTGATTTCTCGGACAGATGAGATCAAAACCAAATCCAGAGGAAAACGATGAATTGGTTTAAGGACACAATTGAGATATCTACCAGGGGAAAGGGACTTTACCCCTTTACCGCTGAGGTAACCAAGCGGATTGTTGATTGGGGCATTCAAGAAGGAATGTGTTACCTTTATCTACCACATACAAGTGCCTCTCTTGCAATCAGTGAAAACTATGACCCTACCGCCAAGGACGACATAAAAACGTTCATGGATAAACTAGTGCCTGAAAACCTACCCTGGTACCGTCATACTCTGGAGGGCTCAGATGATTCTCCTTCCCATATGCGAGCATTGATAACAGACACTAGTTTAAACATACCCATCGATGATAATCAATTAAGCCTGGGGCTGTGGCAAGGAATTTATCTTTTTGAACATCGGGTGAGAGATCAACAAAGAAAGGTGCTCTTAAGGTGTTTGGGAGTTCAAGTCAGTACGGATTAGACAATGGGGCTGCTTCAAGTTTCGAAAGGACCTTACGAGCGAGGTCCAATAGATATGATTGTTTGACACGTGATTCCAAACCATGTCCTGTGATGACAGTAAGGGTGTTTCTGTAAATAAATTCAATGTTGTAATCCAATAAATAATCCTGATTTGGTTCTTGCTCCTTATAAATATAGACGAGGTTGGATTGACCCAGATCTAGATTAACATCAACGAGTTCAGCTATTCCTTCTTGGGCTTCGTTATAGACTGGGTGCCATTGCGGTCCAATTGCCAATCTAGCTCCTTCCCCAGTCCGGTAGAACACAATATAACAACCAATTTTTTCTGGGGCTAATTTGGTATTATCTTCTAGTGTGTACCAGACAAACCAACCCTCGATTCGTCCGGTAGCGTCCAGGTAAGCTCTGCCATCATCGGCTCCTCGTACATCGATGATCTTGTCGTTAGGGTAAGATCCTGACCAATCGGAGCCTGGCAGGTAATAGGGGTCTGGAATATCTTCCGGTTGGAGGAGATAATCCTTGGGGCTACCTGAAATTACAAGAGCAGAATCTTGAGTAGGCGTGGGTTTTTCAGTTAAGTCAGATGAAGGTAGGGTGGTGGGTGGATCTGGACTTACGCTTACGTCCGGTAAAAGATCGATATCATTATCGATTTCCAAGAAGAATGATGAAACCCAACCTCGGTCGATCTTTGCCCAGGTGCTATCTGAATTGCGACCATAAATTCTAACACAATTACCCTCGAGTAAATAGCCAATAGAATCAAACTCGGTGCTTGGCCCCATGCGAATGTTCAAGCTATTCGCCCCCTTAACACATCCAGAGATTAAGGAAAGTGTGTCTGTAGGTGCGGGTGTAAGGGAGGGGATAGTAGTGGGTGTGAAAGGAGCTTTGGCGGTACTGGTTCTTGCAATAGCGGTTTTGATCATACTATCTGACGGTCGCGGGGAACATGCAGTAAGCAGGGTAAAGCCGATTAGGAAGGAAAAATATCTCATGGAAAAAGCCTGGTGTAATTGAGTTTATCTTGAATTAGGTATAGTATAAACCTATGAAATAAGTTATGCGATGAAGAAAAAATATGGGTTTCCTACCGAATCTGATGGGATAGTAAGAGAGAAATTTCCTCTATAAATAAAACTCCCCTCAAAGGCAAACTGAGGGGGGCAATCTACCGGTGACGGGCTTTTGATATTTAACCATTAAAGCGTAGGAATTACAAGAAAATTTAGTGAACGAATTAGAAGTCTGACAAACTTGTTAACATTTATCTCCATGGTGAGCATCAACCTGAATTTCAGCCAACAGACGCGCTTTCACGTTAATAAGCTGCTCTTCTATTTCCTCAATTCTTATGATCATTGAAGCGGGAATGGAGTGCTTTGGTAGCTGAGCAGTCAAATCGTCAAGAAGTTTTTCAAACCGTGCAATTTCTCCTTCTAGCTCTTCCTTCATATAGCAATTATACCTTTCAAGAGACTTGATTCTTAGAAACTATCCCCACGTTTCCTTTTCTTATGTTCATACAATTTCTGGTCTGCTTTTGAAATCATATCCCCCAGAGAGGTCTCAAATCTGGGGTCGAAACGAACCACACCGTAACTCAGAGATATTTGGTAACGTGGATTGCCAGCGTTCTGGCTGTCGATTTTAGCCTTAAGACGACGCTCGATAGCTGCAATATCGGTATTTGCGAAGTTGACTGCCAGGACGATGAACTCGTCACCACCTAATCGGGCAATCACATCTGAAGATCGAAAACATTCTCCCAGGATTGTACCGATTGTGCGTAGAGCTTGGTCACCCACTGGATGACCGAAGCGATCGTTTATCTCCTTTAGACCGTCAAGATCTGCGAATACGAGTAACAAACCCCAGTTTTCACGCTGGGCAATTCTAAATTGCTGTTGGGCGATAGATAAGAAACCACGCCTGTTGAGTAAACCGGTAAGCTCATCTTGAAATGAGATCTGCTGCAATAATATTCGCATTCTATTACGCTCAACTGCGTATAAAAGTGAATATACTATGTGATCGACACTCAAATCCTTTTTTATTAGATAATCTTGGGCTCCTTCCCGAATGACTTCGATGGCTAAAGACTTGATGTCTTCATCAGCGATAACAATAATAGCCATATCTGGTGCATGGTTATAAATCTGGAGAAATGTATCTAAGCCGAAACTCTCCGGCAGAGATAAATCTAATATGATGGCATCGAAGGCTGTTTTTCTTAGATAATTTAGGGCTTTACTCAGGCGATCAACCTGATTGACATTGAAACTTATTGAGGGGGACTGTTTTAATAGGTCTTGTATCTGCTTGGCGTCTTCGGGATTATCTTCCACCAATAAGATATTGACAGGTTTTTGCAGTGTTGAATCGACCACGTCCTGCTCCTAAACGAGAATTATTCAAAGAAAATAATCCCCAATCATTATTTCCGACATTTGCTGTAAAATAAACACATATAGCCAGGCCTTTCCCATGCCTTTCCTTTCGGAAAATCTTCACTTTTGAAGAGGTCACCATGGCCATGAAGGATTTATTCCTGTTATTTCTACACCTGGATAACATTCGGCGTTTAGTTCCTCTGCTACCGCTAAAGCCTCCTCCCAGGTTTTGAACTCTTCAGGTAGGGTTTTAAGTTCGTAGGTAATAGGGTAACCTTTTCGAGTGCGAGTTTTTACTTCCCGGAAGACAATATGATAAGGATCGGATGCGAAGGTTCTTTTTGAGATGAAGTATTTGGTCATGGTTTTCACAATAATTTATGGTTGTAAAGATGGATGATTGCAATAAATGTTCGTGTGATTAGTTAAACGGTTTTTAATTTTATCTGTTACAGATTTCATTGATCTATTAGCTGAATTTCCTGGACACGATAACAATAAATCTCATCCTTTCCCCAACGTCTTGCTAAAATCAAGTAAGCATCTGCATAAGTCCATTTGACGATAAAACCATCCGAATCGGTACCGAGGAATTGAGGTTGTTTTACAAATTCACTTTCGGTGTGCAAAAGTAACACACTTCCCGCGCACATCCCAACCTTAACTCCTTCCCATTCTTCTACTTGATTTTCCTGTGTGATAAGAGTTGAAGGTGATGGAACAGGAATTATCATGCTGGTTGTAGGAAAGGTTGATGGGGTTGCCTGTTCTTGCCGGATAATTGGTGCACTTGTGGTTTGTTGAGATCCTATAAACGGACCAAAGGATCTTATAGAACGAAAAAGTGAAGGGCCAACTAACCATGATCCAATCAAAACAGCTACAATAAGTATTAGTAAGAGCCATAATCTGATTCTCTTTGCTGCTCTTTTTTTCCTTTGAGAGTCCGGGCGGGTTATTGATCTGCTAAGCTCCAGAGTTGGCTTGCTTGGGCGAGTTGGTTGAAGCGATAGTGGTATGAGGTTATACCCACAAGATCTACAGACTTTATCTTCTGGTGATATTTTTTCACCACAATTTGGGCATTGCATTGGAGTAACGCTACTTGAGCGGGGACTCTCTTCTCTGATTTCAACATTATTGAACGAAGGATTGATGTCATCTAGATATATACTGAGCGCATTCAGATCTTCGAGTGCATGCTGGTTATTTGGATTGATTTCTAAGACTTTTTCCAGGCAAAAACGTTTTTTCCTCGGTTCTTCCAAACATTTCGATAACCAAAACCAAGCTGTTTCGTCTTGGGGGTTATCCAGAACAATTCGTGCAAGGATCTTACTGGCATTATTCTCCTTTCCGTTTTCGATCAACTCGATGGCTTCGCTTATACTATCGTTGCTCAACTGATGACCTCTCTGGGATGTTGGTGGACAGGTGATGTGAGGTCGTAGTATTAGAGGTTTAAACTTTACTACCTCACAGTCAGAATCTCACCTATTTCCAAAACTGGTTGTCAAACCTGCAGCCTCGGCAGGACTCGGGGTTGCCAAAGATTGAGCTTTGGGTAGAATCGCACTACTGCGTATGGTTCCAGATTTGAAAGAGCTGTAATCTATCAATTCTTCTGCCTGGCCAATGCGAGAGGAAAGGATACATGCCATAATGATGAAAAATCCTGATACCAATATCCAAAAGCCAAGGATTATGATGGTGGAAATTGTCATTAAACCTCCTTTTGTACTCAAATAGAACAGTCAGTGTCGTGTCTCTGAATATCAAAGATCTTGAAAGCTATTACTCCAGTACTATGTTTTTGCACTTTTTTCATAAGTAACAACGGTTGTTGAATAAATTAATTACCAATCCTTACATATCTGTCTATTGCAAACTTGGATTAATAACCATCAGCTAGGGTGGATTTGTGCGAGGTAACTGTTCGTGAGGAAAGGAAAATAGCGCCTGGAGAGAACCAGGCGCTCTAAAGTGTAAGATATTTGGGATAAGAATTATGTGTGGCGTCGACAGCTGAAATATCGAAAGATTTATGGGTTCGCAGTCAGGGCTGTTTACAAGCTATTATTGATATATCAAGGGATAATTAAATGATTAGCTTTCATCTCTGTCTGGAGGAATTGACCGGCGAAGCTGTTTTTTCTCCGATTGGCGCCGTTTATTTTCTAACCTTATCCTTCTCGACGCCAGGGGTGGTTTTGTTTTATGGCGACTTTTGGGTTTCCTTGCTGCTTGACGAATGAGTCTTATCAATTGATGGCGAGCCTCTTGACGGTTTCGATCTTGGCTGCGGAACCGTTTTGACTCGAGGATCAAGATTCCCTTCGCATTGATTTGGCCCTTTGAAATTACCAACAGCCGTTGGCGGACATCATCTGGGAGTGAGGTAGAATTTATCACATCAAAACGAAGCTGGACAGCTGTGGATACCTTGTTAACATTCTGACCACCAGGGCCAGGTGCACGAATAAAGAGCTCGTGAATTTCATTGTCTTGAATTTGGATCTCAGGTGTGATTCGAAGCATATTTTGATCTGGTTGAATGATTTCTCAGCAATTATAAGAGAGGACTTTGGCCTTATCCTTTAATTTTGAGGAATCAGGATGGTAGATTATGGGCTGGAAGAAATCCTCTATGGAAAGCAGTTGCATTAAAAAAGATATTGGCTATAATAATTTTAAGCTTTTTCTCATGATAAAAATGTATCCATAAAACCCAAAACAGGGATGGAAAATAGAGCAAAAGGCAGGAAAACCAAAATTACAACGAAACGAGGGTACCCATGGCAGAAAAGATCTTAATCGTTGATGACGACCCAGATACCGTTGAATTTTTGAAATTACTTCTGGAACGCCAGGGATATCAGACATTGGAAGCCCCGAATGGCATGCAGGCGCTTTCCCTGGCTCACAGCGAGAAACCAGATTTGGTCATTTTGGATGTGATGATGCCTGATTTGGATGGTTATGAAGTTGCCCGTAGCTTACGTAGGCATCCAGATACTGCTTTGACACCGATTCTAATGTTTACTGCCAAGACCCAAGTAGAAGATAAAGTGGCTGGTTATGAAGCTGGCGTTGACATTTACCTGACCAAACCGGTTCATCCCCTTGAGTTACAAGCCAATATCAAAGCGCTAATGACCCAAAAAAAAGCTCGCACTTCCTCTGGTACCAGTCAGGGTTATTTGGCAGGAGTGGTGGCTGCCAGCGGCGGCTTGGGAGTATCTACAACAACGCTTAATTTGGCGATTGCTTACCATCAACAAAATAAGGATAAAGTAATCGCCTCTGAAATGCGACCCAGCCAGGGTTCTTGGTCTCAAGAACTTCAACTCCCAGACTCTCGTGGTTTGGAAGGTTTGTTGAAATTAAGCCCAGAGGAGATCACATTAGCAACTGTTGAAGAACAATTGATCCTAACTAATTATGGGGTAAAGCTTTTACTAGCTTCTAACCAATCAAAAGATATTGAATACGCCAACGCAATTGCTCAATACGAATCTATCATTCAACAGTTGATAATGATCACCCCATTAGTATTACTTGATATTGGAACAAGTTTCTTGCCAGCGTTTGACACGATTTCTGATCTATGTAATGAAATGGTGGTGGTGACAGAACCTAATCCGTTGTCAATAAAAAAAACTAGTCATTTTATTGAGGAATTACGAAGTGCGGGATTTGGGAGCGCGAAACCTTTAACTGTCATAATCCTCAATCGAGCTCGGGTGGAAATGGCATTATCGGTGAGTCAAATTGAAGAAGCATTAGGTTGCGCAGTGGCTTTGGGAATCCCTCCTACTCCAGAGCAAGCATATTTTGCTGCGAAGAACAACGTACCTCTCAGCTGGGTCCAAAAGGATGGGTTGGTTGCCCAACAATATAACAAGCTGGCTGAACTTCTTTCCCATCGTGTAAAGGAATAGTGGCAAGTGAAGACCAGTTTAGGATAACGTATATGAGGATCAAGAATAGAGCAATTGTGTCGTTTTATTGGGCGGAACGCATCTAATAAACCAACACACCACTTCGATTTACGATGAGTTGGTGATAAATCCAAATTCACGTTGGTATAAATACATTTTAGAAATTAGTGGGATGTAAATCTAGATTTTCGTTGTTGTGACCATCGAGCTTATTAAAAAGAATCATAGTGGGGTGAATCGTGAGCCGGAATCGCTTCACGCAATCGATATGCCGTGGTGTTCTATTATTAATTCTTGCTTGCCTGCCGCTTCTAGCCTTTCTTAATTCCTCGCTGGCTTCTCCCGCGGAGATTTTTATTCCTTTGGCGGTGCACGAGTGGCCAATCCAGAATCCAAACACTGCTCCTTTATTGATCAGTGAGGTTCTCTTCAGCCCGAACAGTGATGAACCAGCAAGGGAATGGATAGAGCTCTATAACCGGGGAAATAATCCACTAGCACTTGCTGAATATTTGGTGGGTGATGCAGAGAGTTTCGGAGACCGGGAGGGCATGTTTTGTTTCCCTCAAGAAAGTACGATTGGTTCAGGGCAAGTGATCGTGATAGCCAACCAGGCGGTTACTTTTTTCGCCAATTACGGATTTAAACCGGATTATGAGATGACAAGCTCACAACCAGATGTGCCTGATTTGATTAACTGCGTCGGTTGGGCTAGCGGGGGCATCAACCTGAACAATACCGGAGATGAGGTGATCATCCTGGGTAGAGATTTCGATGTTTTGGAGGCGGTTTCATGGGGAAGCTCAACCTTCGCTTTCAATCCGCCAGCCTCGACTGTAATAAAAGGACATTCTCTTGAACGTAGACCGGGAAATATGGATAGCAATACAGCTGGTGAATGGCTCGACCAGCCTGACCCGGAACCAGGAAAAGTAGATCTATCTATACCGACACCGTCCCACTCCGAGACACCGATTTTGACTGGCACCCCTTCTGCGGAGATGACCGCTACTACTCCAATTTGTGGAGGCGCGATTTTATTTATCAGTGAAGTCTTGTATGATCCAATCGGTTCTGGTGAACCAGATGGTGAATGGTTTGAAATTTTCAACGCTAGCAGTTTTCCGGTGAATTTAACCTGTATTAGAGTGGGTGATGAAGAAATGGTTGGAGGAGGTGAAGGTATGCTGGCATTTCCTGGAGATGCCATTTTATCTCCGGGTGATGTAATAGTAATTGCTCATAATGGCGCAATCTTTTTCATAATTTATGATTTTTACCCGGATTATGAGATGGTTGAATCTGATCCAAGCGTTCCCGACATGATTAAATATTCCTCATGGGCTGGAGGATCTGTGAGTTTGAGTAATACTGGTGACGATGTCCTCATCCTAGATAGTCAGGATGCTGTGATCGATTCTGTTTCTTGGGGTAGCTCTTATTTTTCTTTCGATCCACCTGTTGAGGTTGTCCAAGAGGGGCATTCACTGGAGCGTCTGCCAGCCAATCTGGACAGTGACTCTGCCTCAGATTGGATCGATCAGCCATTGCCAAACCCTGGACAGATCGATGCTTCTGAACCGATATCGACACCGACAGTAACAAAATCATCAACTTACCCAGCATCGACCTCGTCTGCCACAGCCACCCGAACAAAAACACCAACGAGAACACCAACTAAAAGACTGACACAGACGAAAACTCCAACCAATACAAAAACCCCCACCATAACCCCAACTAAAACGAGAACAACCACAGCAACACCGACACCGGTCCCTTGCGGAAATGAATCCCTGTTACTGACCGAGGTAATGTATGACCCAGGTATTGAGGCTGATCCCGCTGGAGAGTGGGTTGAGATCTATAATGTCAGCAGCATTGAGGTATATCTGGCCTGTGTGAAAATAGGCGATGAAGAAACTGCCGGTGGGGGAGAAGGTATGTTCACATTTCCTCCAAGTGCAACCATACAAGCCGGTGAAGTGGTTGTGATTGCTAATCGCTCTGCATCGTTCTACCCTGTTTTTGGTTTTAAACCAGATTTTGAAATGATTGACTCTGACCCTGATGTTCCTGACACGATCAGATACGGTGGCTGGGCCAGTGGAAGCGTTAATTTAAGCAATCAAGGGGATGATGTCTTAATACTTGATCACAGCGATGCTGTGGTGGATGCTCTTTCTTGGGGATCATCAACCTTTGCTTTTAATCCGCCAGTAGAGATAGTTGATCAGGGGCATTCTCTCGAACGCAAACCTGCAAATAACGATAATGATGTCGCCGCTGATTGGAAGGACCAGTCAAACCCCTCACCTGGTAGTATTGACCTGATTGCTCCTACAGACACACCAACCCCGACCACAACAGCTACAGCAACCCGAACCCCCGCTCCGGTAGAGTGGGAGGTATTGATCACGGAGGTTTTGTACAATCCTCTTGATAATATTTCAGAAAGAGAGTGGATTGAAATATTCAATGCTGGGAGCAGCTCCGTCGATCTTTCAGATTTCAAGGTTGGTGATGAAGAGACTTCTTCTGGGAGTGAAGGAATGTTCAAATTTCCAGATGGAGTATCCATCGATACGGGGGAGATTTTGGTGGTTGCCAATAAAGCAACCTCATTTTTCGCAGTTTACGGTTTTTTACCGGACTTTGAGATGGTTTCCTCCGATCCATCGATTCCGGATATGGTCATGTACACCTCATGGTCTTCGGGGGATGTCAATTTAAGCAACAGCGGAGACGAGGTACTTCTATTGGATAGCGACGACTTAATCGTCGATCTGGTTGCTTATGGGAACTCTCCTTATCCCGGTTTCCAGCCACCCGTTCCGGCAGTTTCCTCAGGACACTCAATCGAGCGGAGACCTGCCAGTGAGGATACCGGCACATACTTGGATTGGATTGAGCAAATAGTGCCCAGTCCGGGAGAGGTAAATCTATCGCCCTAGATCTAGATATAGTGTTGAATGTATAGTAAAACGTGAACGAAATAACGAAAGGGGCAGCTGTTACCCACAGCTGCCCCACTATCTAAGGAGGAGAAGGGAGTAACCCCACTTACTTGCCTATTTGATAGACGATTCAATTAGATAATTTCTTACCCGTCGATATTTTTTCCGGGTACAACCCTGATTACATGAATAATCATGGCAGCAGGTATCTGGCTTACAGAATTGTTTGCTGCGATTCTTGAGGTTGAGGAAAAAACATATTTGTAGAGAGGCGCTTATCTCCATTTTACGATTTGCTATTCCCTTACCTTAAATGACTGAATGTAACACGCCCAGACTTGCTACGTTATTTCTAATGTGAATGAAGGAATATTTTTTGGCAGGTTCTTACGAGCATTTATTCTTTTTATAATATTTACTGTGTTTTTTGTGACTATTCCTGGTTTAGGGGGTAAGACTCATGCCGCGGCAGCCGCGCCTCCAGGTGAAAGGAATATAGATATGAGATTCTGGTGGCATTTTTTTGATCCTCCTGATGATGGTACTCTGGGCGAGTTACTACAACAGCCGACGTGGCGGGCAACTGCCTTTACTTCCAAAGCACTGATCAGTGATAAAACGACGACAACACTCAGGTCATACAGTAACTGTGAATACTCAGAATTGAAATACTTGGTATGTAATAGCTTGTCGATAGATAAGTATTTTGCAGATAGCTGTGGTGAGAGAAGTGCTGTTTCAAGCACCAGCACGTTGCCGATACCTGCCATATCGATCATATTTGATCGATATGGTAATTATGATCCGCATAGTTCATGGAGGGGTGTTGACCCAGTTGACCTCCTGGCAAGAGCTATGCTGGCAGAGGAAAATAATAAATTATGTGACCCGGAGAAGGATAAGGATTTTTTGGGTGCAGGTTGGGTAATGGTCAATCGTACTCAGGTAGATGATGGGTATTTCGATTATGCTGAAGGCAGTATCGAGAGAGCAGTGCTTTCCTTCCAACAATTTGCAATCACCGGTACCAAGCGTTGTCAACAGTGTCCGCTTCTACCCGGTAACGCAGCAATTGTCGCTGACCCGGAATCCTATATTGGATGGTTTGGAGGCAACCCCAGGGCATCATATTGGAAATCCTATTCGATTGCAATTGGCATCCTTAACGGAGACTTATCCGATCCGACCTACGGAGCTTTATTTTTTTCGGATGCTTCTTATGACGATAATGGGGGTATCGTGACAAATAAAGATGGCAGGACTCGTTTTAAGTACTATATCGATGGGAACAATTACACCATCGATGAATTAGAAAAAATGAGGATGCCACCGTGGCCTTAGAAAATAAAGAGTGATATATACAAAGCGGGTAATGCGATTTCTGCCCGCATAACGGTCATAGCCGGTCCATCTCATCATTGTGATCTTATCGATTACTGTTGATATTTCCCAGTTTTTACCTCAAATCCTTTACGTAGTGTTAATAGATTGAAAACAGGTTATTAAATATTCCCTGGTATATTTACTTTGAAGAGAAGTATTTTAACCATGTGGAGAGAAAATAACGATGGTTTTCATAACAACAATTCTGGTGTTGGTGGGCATGCTCTTGGCAATGTTTGTCATCGTCGCTGCCTGTATGCAATCGGCCAGGCTCAGTAAGATTGAAGAGCAATTTAACGATCCTGCATACCGGTCAGAAATGATGTCCCATTATAGATGAACTCTAATGAATAAGAAGGTGGTAAGAACTATACGAACTGCTTGCTCTTGACCAGGTATCACCTTTGAGAGAACTCAAAAGTGAAACTTATATCAATACAGCGTTAAAGTACACGGCCTCCTGATAGCCTCAGGAGGCCGCATTATAGATATAGAATATGAAGTGTCTGGATTTAGACGGGCATCCCCTCTACTTGCCGTATTACCATCACCACTTTCCCCTTAATTTCCAATGTGCTGGGATCATCAATATATATAGGATTCATGGTGGGATTGGCAGGCTGCAAACGCACACGCCCATTTTCACGGTAGAAGTACTTTAGGGTGGTTTCATCACGGTCATTTAGCCAGATAGCAACCATTTCACCATTACGAGCCTCATGGGCGGGTTTCATGATGACAATATCACCATCATTAACCATCGCGTCGATCATCGAAGTTCCCTGTACCTCTAAGGCGAATAGATCATCACCTTTTTCACGGGCAGGTAACATGCTACGAGTGATCTCCACTGCACTTTCAGGATCGTAATAAGGGAAATCTGAGGATGGGACTGGCATAAGCTCGCCAGCGGCGATACGGCCCAACAGGGGGATGTGGAGCATTTCGGTAACCGAATCGGCGG
>Ga0315548_1001470_pt1 | contig 19815 bp, 20 predicted proteins | sample SalMarSW160110MG_2_FD_202540 | JGI IMG/M metagenome (GOLD analysis project Ga0315548, IMG submission 202540) | Salt marsh sediment microbial communities from the Plum Island Ecosystem LTER, Massachusetts, United States - Salt Marsh Sediment SW1601-110 ...
TTTGAGGCAAAAAAACAAATAGTGATAACTTCCGACAGGCCCCCAAAAGAAATAACCGGTCTCGAAGAAAGAGTAATTTCGAGATTTCATTGGGGATTAATGGTAGATCTACAACCACCGGATTTTGAAACGAGGTTGGCTATTCTACGTTCAAAAATCCAGAGCGATAATATTCAAATTAACGATAGTGTTATCAATTATATAGCATCGAACATTAAATCTAACATTAGAGAATTAGAAGGTTGTTTAATAAAATTATTGGCACACTCTTCTATTTATAAAACAGATATCACTGTGGAAGTCGCCACTAAAGTTTTGAATGATTTTATAAAAGAAAAAGAAAAAAGAATTACACAAGAAAGAATTATTAGAACAGTGTCGGATTTTTATAACATAGATATAGAAGAAATCAAAGGAGATAAAAGATCGAAAAGTGTAGTAGAAGCTCGCCAGATAGCTATTTATCTCGCGCGAAACTTAACAAATCTCTCTTTAAAAGAGATCGGTAATGGTTTCGGAAAAAGAGATCATTCCACTATTCTACATTCTTTCAACAAAATAGAAAATTTAACAAGGAAAAACAAGAGGATAAAAGGCGAAATTTCCACAATCAAAAACAAATTAGCGAATGAATGATACAATGACACTACTTAATAAACAACTTATCCACACAACAAATGGAAAACAATTAAATAAAAACGTAACAATAAAAAAGGCAGCAGAGTTATCCACTTATCCACAATGTATACTACAACTACAAAATTAATATATTATTATAAGTAATAGAAAAAGTAAAAGGAGGAAAAATGTTATTTTCGATAAATGCTGAAGAATTCGTTAGAGAATTTAAACCTATAATCCAAATTGTCCCGGTTCATACAACCTTTCCAATATTATCTAATGTAAGGATAAAAATTGAAAAAGAAAAACTTAATATTTTTGCCACTGATCTTGATACATCTTTAATCTACAATACCGACTCTTGTAAAATAGAAAAAACGGGGACAATTGTAGTACCCGCAAAAACTCTATTTTCTATAATGGGCGAAATAAAAGGAGAAACAACTTTCCATAAAGAAGAAAATAGGGTTAAAATCGAATACAATAAAGGTTATTTTTATTTGCCTTTGATGGAAGAGGAAGATTTTCCTTCGGAGCCTGTAATTACAGAAGAAGAAACCTATGAGGTTGATAAAAATGCTTTTGAAGAAGTTATAGATAAACTTGTTTTTATAATTCCTGAAGATTCATCTAAAAGAAAAATGAGCGGTATGTTGTGGGAGTATGAAAACAAAAACTTAAGATTAGTAACAACAGATAGTTTTAGTCTCGGGTATAAAGATATAAAAATCAATCTTGGTGAAAATCCTTTTCAAGTGGTTGTTCCTCCGAAAGTCTTAAGACAGCTTTCTACTTTTAATGCAAAGAATATAAAAATAGGGGTCGATGAAAGTAGAATATATTTTTTTGGGGATAATTTTATACTTGTTTCCAATTTAATAAAGGTTGATTTTCCAGACTATAGGACGGTAATATCAGAAAAAACCGATAACATTCTTACATTAAAAAGAGAATTGTTTCTTTCTTCTCTTAAAAGAGTTTCTGTTTTTTCTAATGATAGACCTAAAACTGTTAATTTGAGTTTAGGTGAAATTTTAAATATTGAGGTTTTTTCGGAAATAGGAGAAAGTAAAGAAGAAATAGATGGACAGTATAAAGGTGAGAAGATTAATATTGCTCTTTCTTCTAATTACCTCATTGGCTTTTTAAGGAAAATTAAATCTTCTCAAGTTATTTTAAGTTTCGAAGCAAAAAATAAACCTGTTACTATAGAAGGAGAAAAACAAGAGATTTTTTACCTCTTAATGCCTATAACAATAGAATAAATTAGTGAGTTAAAAAAGATTTCTTTAAATTATACAACTTTTTTAATTTTGTTTGCCTTTAGGCATTTTGAACAAACATATACTTTTTTAATCTTATTATTGATTTCTGTTTTTATTTTGTGTAAATTTGGTTTTTGTGTCCTTTTAGTTTTCCTCTTTGAATGACTAACCAAATTACCAAAAGTTGTTGTTTTACCACAAACAAAACATCTCTTCCCCATTATAACTCCTTTTTTCCTGGTATAATAAAGGTAAAATCCATTTTGTCAATACCATATACTAAAATGGTCAATCCTCTTTTCATGTAAATCACTATAATCTTTACGGTCTTGACTTTTTAAAAAATTACTCTATACTAAATATAATGATAACAAAGGAGACGGTATGAACAAAATATTGGTGACAGTTTTAGTTCTAACTATTTTAATTGTCGGTTGTGCTTCCAGAGGAGAGACTAAAGTAGGCGATATAACGATACCAGATTGGTATCTTAATACTACTCAAGATGATAATTATATATTGGGAAAAGCGACTGCTACTTCACAAGATCTCCAGCTTGCTATAGATAAAGCAAAGCAGCAAGCAAGACTCGATATAGCAGAGAACCTTGAATCTCATATTATGGCGTTAATAAAGAAATTTGAAGAGGAAGTGGGAGGAGCCGAAGAAGGAGAGTTTTTGGAACAGTTCACTCAAGTTTCTAAAAATGTTGTGGATCAAACTCTTGTAGGTTCAAGAGAACGCGACAAGACCATTAAACCAGAAGGAAAAGGATTTCGGGCGTTTATGTTGATGGAATTGCCGATTGGTAAAGCAAGAGAAGAGCTTTTAAAACAGTTATATTCGGATGAAAATCACCAGCTATACACCCGTTTTAGAGCGTCTCAATCTTTTCAGGAATTAAAAGAAGAAATTGAGAGTTTAAGAGAATATAAAAAAGGGGAAGAAGAAGACTTCAAGAGTTTCGAGTAAGGTATTGTTATAGCATAGGTAAAAATATTTTTACCTTCTTATTATTTTAAGTTTTAATGGTTTAGTTGAGCTCTGCAGTATTTAATATACTGCAGAGCTTTTTTTGGTAATAAACCCTAAAAGCCTTGCGAAAATCGAAAATTATAGTAAATTATATGTAGGATGATTTTTAAAGTAAAAAAGAGTAAGAATTATCGTCCAATAGTAACAGTAATAATCTTTATGCTCCTTTTAATACCCCCACACTTTTTATCTTCACAACCTCAGATAAGGTGGCATAAAGAATACGAAGAGCTACGTCATCAGGCTTTGTTATATGCTCGTTCTAGTGGAGTTAGAGGGAATAGCGAAACGATAAAAATGGCTTATGATTATTCTGTTCGTTTTTGGATGAGATGGCCTGTGGTTGTTCGCTGGATTCAAGCTGAAAGTTCTTTTATCCCTAGCGCTACGAGTAAAGTAAATGCTAAAGGACTTACTCAGGTGATGACAAGCACTGCTTCTTATATAGGTGAAGTCCTGTTGTATTCAGGGTCTGTTGGCTTAACGATAGAAGAAGAAGAAAAATTGAGTGAAATGGATTATAATTTATATAAAGTTGAAGATAATCTTCTTCTTGGTTTTTCTTATCTTAAGTTTTTATCTATGTTTTCAAGTAATCCGGAGGAAGCTTTAGCAAGATATCTCGCAGGAAAAAGATGGGTTGACTTTATAGACTCAAGGTACGTTAGAAGCATTTCTGATGGTAAACCGATTACCCTCGATGCGGCATTATAGATGTTAGTAGAATCCCACATCACCTAAAACTTTTTTACCACAGAGTACACAGAGAAAAAACTAAAAACGCACACAGAGCACACGGAGAAGCATAACACTTTTCAGTGTCTAATTGTAAATTGGAATTTGTAAATTGTAAATTGAAAATTTAAAAACAGAACTAGTACGCAGGTAGACGTCGATTTATAGAGTTATTTATTTCTTCTATACCTTAAATACTATACCCTAGACAATAACCACAAAGATACAAAGGGCATAAAGTTTATTTTTTTTCTAGCTAACAGCGAAAGGCCAAGCGCTTAGTTCAACGAAAAATCACACAAATAGCACAAACCTTTTTTACATAAAAAACAAAAACCCCCTTGACAAATAAAAAGTTTTTAGTATAATGCTTTATGAAACAAAGTACTTTGTGTAAGGCGGATTAAGGAGATGATTGGCAAAATGAGTAAATGTGAAAATTTTTGTGTTAAAAATTCAAAAAGGAGGTGTTATAATGTTGTTTTTATCTTTGTTTGTTTTTGGTTACAGTCCTTATTATCAGAATGACATGGGTGGTTCTTCTCTTGGTATGGGTGGGGCTCCTATAGGTCTAAATAATAGTGTTGAATGTGTATTGTATAATCCTGCTGCCTTTGCGTGTACCGAAAAACTCAATGTTTTTACTGGTTATAAGTTAACGAGAGGAGAGGAAAAATATTCGGTAATGATAGGAGATCATTTATTTGAAGATACTTTTAGGCTTGACTATGCTTTTCCTGATTATTTGGGTGTTGCTCTTCCTTTTGGAAAAGATTATTTCTTTAGTCTGTCATTGTCGGTGCCTTATAGGTCTGTATTTAAGATTCCTATAATATTTACCGTAATAGACGAATCTGTGCCTGAAGGATTTGGGGCTATTCCGGGAGAATATATTAAATCGGAAAGACTCTATTCGTTAAATGCTGTAATGGGAAAAGCGGTAAATGATAAATTTTCTTTTGGCGTGAATATGGGTGTATTCTGGAAACGCTCGAGTTTGTCTTCTGAGTCTGATGATCCTGAATTGGGTGAATTTGTTGATGATGCTACTACCATGGATAAGTACGGTATTGAGCCCTGTCTGGGTATGCAATATAAGGCGAGCAACCTTTTATCTTTTGGTCTTCTTCTTAAGAAAGGTTTTGGTAGTGATGAAATGTTTTCGATTGAAAACGATGAAGGTTTACCCCTTGTGTTAGGGTTTGGTACAGGAATAAATTTAAAAGATAAAATATATATTAACGTTTCTGGGGAGTATATACGTTGGACAATGGCATATTCCGAAAGCTATCTGGACTCGGATGATTATAGAAATGTGGTCAGATTACATCTTGGAGCGCATTACCAGCTCAACGATTTACTGTCTTTGAGCACGGGTTTTTATACCGAGCCTTCTCCGATAAAAATTGGCCCTGCTTTTGACCCGGGCAGTTGGGATCAGATGTTTGTGACCGGAGGAGTAGGGCTTGATTTTGGAAGAGTTGCACTGAATTTTTCCGCTGCAAGCAGTGCCTTAATAAAAAAGGACCCTGCTCTTAGAGAGGAGAATCATTTTAATTTATCGGTGAGTTATAAATAATAGTCATTAGCTAACTGACTGTAAATTTTCAATTAACATATATTCCTTGAAGGTCTTAGGGGTGCTGTCTGTCAGCTTTGGAAATTAAATATTAAAAATCAAAAAGAAAAATGGTAAAATTAATATTTAGAGGCTGGAATTTAGGATTTAGTAAGAAATAAAAATCTTTATGTTCTTCGTGTTCTTTGTGTGAGATTAGTTTGGGTTTGTGGGTTGGGTTTTAAACAAACAAAAGTTTAGCTTGTTCTTTGTGTGTTGAGTTCCTTTTTTCTCTAGAGCATTTTAACCATTATTTCCATTGCTGCTCCTGATATCAGGGGAAGTGTAAAATTATCGTCGATGCCAAAAGGAAAGAATTCTACAAGAGAAGCAACAAGTGACCCAACAACGAGCACAATAAGCGAGGGTTGAGGTAAAAGAAAGGATACGCATAAACATATAATAAGGCAGGCAAGACTTCCTTCTATTGTCTTTTCCGTGTCGAGTCGATTTTTGCCCCACCTAACACCGATTATATGTGCAGCGGTATCTCCTAAAGAAAGAAAAAGTAATACCGCAATTGCTATCCATTTATCGAAAAAATATACCGAGAGGAAAGCCGCAACAACATAATGAGTGGCGGCTGTTAATGTGTTTTTCTCTTTCGGCCAGATTAATTTGCCGAAGAAATGATCGAAACAAGAACCTATTGTTTGAATCTCGAGCCGCAGAAAATCGATGAATAAAAACAAGATTCCCAGCACACACAGACCTATAACCATTGGAAACCTGGGTAAGAAAAGATAAGAAATGGGAACCACAATAGTTGAAACATGGAGCAATTTTCTGATCATAATATACTTGTTTAAAGTTTTCATATTGGTAGAAATTAATCTCAATCATATTAATGTCAAGTTTTAAGTTGGCTCAATATTTTTTTCTAAAATTAGATTTTTTATAAAAAATCATAGAATCGCCCCTTGACTTATGAGAGCCGTTTTTTATTATAAGATAACATATAAAAAATGCAAAAATTGAGGTCTTTTACACTAACAGTTGACGCTATAAGGTTTTTTCGGTATTCGAAAAAAGTGAATGTTTCGTATCTCTTGATAAAATAATGATATATTTTAGTAGTAAAGGAGGGGGTTGATCAATGGAATGGCTTATTAGAAAAAGGTCCGGCAAAGTCGTTTCGTACGGTAAAAAGAAGATAAGCGTTGCTATTTCTAAAGCTCTGAAAGCGATAGGATCTAAAGAAGATCCTAATTCTATAACAAATCAAGTTGAGACTTCACTGTATATGAATTTCTTCAGGGCTGGTAATGTTCCCACGGTAGAGGAAATTCAAAATTATGTAGAAGAAACCCTCATGCTAAGAAAATTGCCGGATGTGGCAAGAGCTTATATTCTTTATCGAGAAAAGAGAAACGAAGCGCGTAAAGTTGAAGATGTCTTCAGGGATGTTGAAGGGATTATGGGTAAGTATTTAAAGAAAGAGGACTGGAGAGTGCAGGAAAATTCAAACATGAATTATTCTCTTCAAGGGTTAAACTTTTATGTTTCTTCATCTGTGACCGCAAGGTATTGGCTTGGTAAAATTTATAGCCCAAGAATTAGAGAGGCGCACAGTAGCGGAGATTTTCACATACATGACCTTGGTATTCTTGGTCCCTATTGTGTGGGTTGGGATCTAATGGATCTTTTAAAAGAGGGATTTAGAGGAATGAGCGGTAAGGTCGAATCTTCGCCCGCAAAACATTTAAGAAGCGCATTGGGGCAGGTCGTTAATTTTATTTATACCCTTCAAGGTGAGGCAGCTGGCGCGCAAGCCTTTTCTAATTTTGATACCTTTCTTGCTCCATTTGTGCGCTTTGATAATCTGGATTACAAAGATACAAAACAAGCTTTACAGGAATTTTTATTTAATATAAATGTCCCAACTAGAGTCGGTTTCCAAACGCCTTTTTCGAACATCACTCTGGACCTTAAGGTTCCTAATAGTTTTAGAGATACCAGAGTTATAATTGGCGGAAGAGAAAAAGACGCCACTTACGGAGATTTTCAGAAAGAGATGAATGTTATAAATAGAGCTTTTGCTGAATTGATGATGGAGGGTGACGCTAAGGGTAGAATTTTTACTTTCCCTATTCCTACATATAATATAACAAAAGATTTTGAGTGGGATAACGAAGAGCTTCAACCTATATGGGAGATGACTGGTAAATATGGTATTCCATACTTTAGCAATTTTGTTTCGTCTGATATGGATCCTGAAGATGCCAGAAGTATGTGTTGCAGGCTCAGATTGGATAAAAGAGAATTGAGAAAGAGGGGAGGTGGACTTTTTGGTTCTAATCCTCTTACCGGTAGTATAGGAGTTGTGACTATCAATATCCCGCGGCTCGCTCATCTTGCGAGCGATAAGGAAGATTTTTTTGATCGACTTTCAAATATTATGGAGACGGCGAGAGAATCTTTAGAATTAAAGAGAAAAATTGTTGAAGATTTTACGGAAGAAGGATTATATCCTTACACAAGGTATTATTTAAGAGAAATAAAAGAGACAATAGGCTCTTTCTGGGCAAATCATTTTTCTACTATAGGTCTAATTGGGATGAACGAGGCATGTATAAATATGTTTGGAAAAGGGCTGATGACGGAAGAAGGAAGAGAGTGGGGAATAAAAGTGCTTGAATTTATGAATAAGAAAATTTCTGAGTTCCAGGAAGAAACAGGCAATCTTTACAATCTTGAAGCATCCCCTGCAGAAAGCGCTTCTTACCGTTTGGCAAAAGCAGATAAGGAAAAATTTCCGGATATTTACACAAAAGGTACAGTTTACCCTTATTACACAAATTCCGTACATCCACCTGTGGATGAAGTAGATGATATATTTGGCGTACTTGAACACCAGGATCCCCTGCAGGCGTTATTTACCGGAGGGACAGTTGTCCATATTTTCCTGGGAGAAGCTATTGAAAACTGGGAGACAGTGAGGGATCTTACTAGAAAAATAGTGAACAGGTTTACTTTGCCGTATTTCAGCTTTACACCTACTTTTTCTATTTGCCCGGTCCATGGATATATTTCAGGGGAACATTTCTTCTGCCCATATCCACATACAGAAGAAGAATTAGAAGAGTTCGGACAGATCGTAGAGCTTGATAGAGTCGTACTAAAAAGAATGAAAGAGGGCGCATATAAAAGAATCGAGAATGAAAAATCGGAAAAAGGAAAAATGGAAGTTTTTTTAAATAAGACAAAATAGAAGCAAGGAGATATCTTGGTAGAAAATATAGAAGAAAAAAGTTTGGAAAGAGAAAAAGTTTACGCGGTAAGAGCCGAAGTTTATTCCCGAGTTGTTGGTTACTACAGACCGGTTCAAGACTGGAATGAAGGTAAAAGAGAAGAATTCAAGGAAAGAAAGTATTTAAAAACAGAAGATATCGGTAATTGATCAAATCTTTTTTAGGTACCAGTATAATAGAATATCCTGGAAAGATTGCATCAGTAGTTTTTATTGGTGGATGCAATTTACGATGTCCTTTTTGCCATAATTTAGACCTTGTTTTGCCGGAACTTATAGAAAAAGTTCCCGATATCCCAGCCGAACAAGTGATTGAGGACTTAAAAAAAAGAAAAGGTTTTATAGACGGAGTGTCCTTTACCGGGGGAGAACCACTTCTTTTCCCCGGATTGCCCGACTTTTTTGCAAGGATTAAAAAGGAATTGGAATTGGATATAAAACTTGATACTAATGGGACTTTGCCGGATAAATTAAGAGCGGTTCTTTCTGATGTAGATTATATCTCTATGGATATAAAAACTTCACCGATAAAATATCCTTTAGCGACCGGCAAGAAAGCAAAGTTTGAAGATATAGAAGAGAGTATTGAAATAATAAAAGGGACAAAAGATTATGAGTTTAGGACTACGATGGTTCCCGGAATTGTAGAGAAAGAAGATATAAAACAAATATGTAAAAAAATTAAAAAAGTCAAAAAGTATGTTCTTCAAGGTTTTAGAAACGCGAGAACCCTTTCTCCTGAGTTTTCAGAAATAACCCCATATCCCAAGGAATATTTGATGGAAGCTTCAGAGCTTTTAAAAGATTGTGCGGAATTAGTTAAAGTTCGCGAATAAAGAGTTGAACAAGCCCACTAAGTTTGTTTTTCTATTTTTTCTTTATACTTAAGATTTCAGGTAAAAGTTTACCACTTTTATATATTTGTTTATCGATCAAAAAGAAGACTGCAAAATAAACAATCATGCTTCCCATACCTAAAATAAAACCGGCAAGGTCTGTTTGCCAGATTTTTTTGCCGATGAGGACTCCACTTATCAGAACGAAAAGAGGAAGTAGAAAATTCACAATAATCGCTATATAGAAGCTTCGATTTTTTGTGCCAATTCGTACAATGTCTCCCGTTTTTGCCCCCCGGCTATTTATGCAGACTATTTCTCTTTCTTTTTTGTCGATACGGCAAAAGTGTGAGAATTCACAGGAGTCACAGCCCTCAGGTAATTCTATGAGAACTGTCGCTTGATTTTTATTTGTTTTGATAACCGTACCTATTTCTTCCATAAAACTCTAATCTAATTCTGGTTTGCCCAATTCAACAATGAGCTAATCCGAAAGATTTTCAACATTAAAATAAATCCGTGCTGAGGTAACGTTCTCCGGTGTCGGGTAAGATTACAACTATCTTTTTTTCTTTGGATAAATCTTTTGCTACTTGCAGGGCAGCCCACACGGCGGCGCCGGAAGAAATACCGGCAAAAATTCCTTCTTTTCTGGCAAGCGCTCTTGCCGTTTTATAAGCTTCTTCATTTTTGACAGTTATTATCTCATCGATTATTTTTTTGTTTAAAACACTAGGGATAAAACCTGCCCCTATGCCCTGGATTTTGTGCTGACCCGGTTTCCCTCCTGAGATTACAGCCGACTCTTCCGGTTCCACAGCGACGATGAGAACTTTTCTATCCTTAATTTTTTCTTTTAGAACTTCCCCCACTCCGGTTAATGTACCGCCTGTTCCGACGCCTGCGACAAAAGCATCTAGTTCCGGTACCTGTTTTAGGATTTCTTTTGCTGTTGTTTTTCTGTGTGTTTCGGGATTGGCTGGATTTGTAAACTGCCCCATACGAAAATATCCTTTTTCTTTTTCCATTTCAGCCGCTTTTTCTATTGCTTCTTTCATTCCTTTTGCCCCCGGGGTTAAAAGAACTTTCGCGCCCAGAGCTTTTAGTATTTTTATTCGTTCCTTACTCATAGTGTCGGGCATAACGAGAATTAGTTTGTATCCTTTTACCACACACACATAAGCAAGCCCAATGCCGGTGTTACCGCTTGTGGGTTCTATTAGAGTGTCTCCGGGATGAATTTGTTTTTTTCTTTCCGCTTCTTCAATCATGTGTAGAGCGATTCTGTCTTTGATAGAACCGAGGGGATTAAAGAATTCCAATTTACAGTAAACTTCCGCGGAATTTTTTTCAGGTATTTTGGAAAGCTTGACGACAGGCGTATTTCCTATTAACTCAAGGATATTTTTTGCCACTCTGCTCATTTTAATTTCTTTTTCTTTTTTCGAGACGAGGGTGTTCTGCGACGAAAACAGAAGTGTAATCGGGGATATTTTCAGTTATCCAGGAGTTAGCTCCGATATTTACATGATTGCCGATTTTTAAAGGACCCAGTATTTTAGCTCCCGCTCCTATTACAACATGGTTCCCGATATTGGGATGTCTTTTGTAATCTTTTTTTATTTCTCCTTCTTTTTCCTTTTCGAAATGTAAGACACCAAGAGTTACATCCTGATAAATTCTGACCCAATTGCCGATAACCGCAGTTTCTCCTATTACGACACCCGTTCCGTGATCGATAAAAAAGTAATCTCCGATTTCGGCTCCCGGATGGATATCTATTCCAGTTTCTGAATGAATGACCTCAGAAATTTCTCTGGCATATCCTTTTGCCCCGAATGTATATAGCAGATGTGAAACCCTGTGAATTTCGATAGCAAGAAATCCCGGGTAAGAACGAATTATCTCGGTATAGTCTTTTGCCGCGGGGTCTCCCGAGTAAGCGGCTTCGACGTCTTTTTTAAGTTTTTCTCTAATTTGCCCTAAATTATTTAAAACATTAGCGACAATTTTTTCTGCTTCTTTTTTACTTTTAACGTAAGGGCTTATTCCTTCAGCGAAAAGATTTCCCAGTTCTTCCATTGTTTCGATTAGTTCTTTACTGTTTTCTTTTTGTGTAAGTTTTCCGCAATTCCAGTATGTCGGAAAAAGAACCTGTTTTATTAAATTTATTTCTTCGAAAGGATATTTTCTCGAAGAGAACTTTTGCTTTGTATCCGTGAGAAAAACTCCGCTATCTTTTTCGTAAGACAGAAGTAGCTCTTTGATTGCCTTGCTTTCCTTTTTTAAATTCATCACTTATCCTCCAGTTAAGATATAAACCAACAAACGATAATTGTCAAGGTTTTATAGCCAACCTTTTTATCACACAGAGCCACAGAGAACACAAAACCCAATATACTCTTTTATTTGGCTCTTTAACAAAAACGCAAAAACCTTCTTGGAATACTATTAAGCGATTGGTTGTCAATTAGTTATCTGGGCTATTGTTGGTTTTTAAGTTGCGCTTTGCATGGTTTGAATAGGAAGCTTTTGTCCGATATTAAAAGCACGCTTGACAGAAAGGTTGTTTTCTGTTACAATGTTGGCGATAGGAAATGTTTTTTAAAGGGGGTTTAAATGATTAGAAAAAAGCATTGGTTGTTATTCGCTCAGTTTGCGGTTGTTGTGTTTTTCTTTGTGGTCAGTCTTTCTTGTTGTCGAAAAGAGGCGGAAGTAGAAGAGTCAAAAACTATAGATGAATGTTTGACTAAACAGGGAATTTCAAAATTTGATGAGTCGGTTCCGCAGCGTTACCAGGTAACCTCGACTATATATAATCGAGATATGGAGGGAGGCGTTGTAAGCAGCATGCAAATAAAAGGAACCTTTGCTCGTTACGTACAAGAAAAAGAAGTCTTTTGCAGGTGGAATGATGTTATACTGATATCCACCAGAGATACGTCTGGGAAATTTCCGGACGGAAAACCTCTGGATTATATGGAAGGGTTTACTTATACTCTTTCCGAAGCAATCTTGAAAGAAGACTTTTACGAAGATTTTCCTACGGAAGACAGAATTTTTATGAAAACTCTTATTTGGGATGCTCCCTGGATAGAGGTGGCATATTTAGCTATGGATAATATTGAGTACAACAAGCCATATTTTTCTGATGATTTAGAAGGAAAGGAAGTGAAAGTACAAAATTTCGCGCTTTTAAAAACAAAAAATCTAAAGTTAAGCTGGACGGGTATTGCAAAGAAACATGGAGAGGAGTGCGCTTTGATAGAGTTTAAATCTCTTTCAAATCCCGTAAAATCAGAAACGGATGTGTTGAGCGTAAAAGGAAGATCTTGTTGTTGGGGCAGTTTTTGTGTTTCTTTGGATGATCACGAGGTTGAGTATACAATGGTGAACGAAGACGTTATAATGGAAATGAGCCTTTCCGGGAATCCTCTCGGACAAATTTTAAATATGCAGAGAGAAGTAATTTTTAATAAAACGAAATAGTTTCCTTTGCGGTTAGATTTTGCCAAAGTAAATTCGAAAAAGGAGTAAATTATGGGTCTATTTGGAGGGATAGAAGCTGGCGGTACAAAATTTGTCTGTGCTGTGGGTTCTAATCCTAATGATTTAAAGGAGCCGTATCGTTTTAAAACGACAACCCCAGCTGATACCATCGAGAAAACAATTAAATATTTTAAAGAACAAAACAAAAAAGAAAAAATTAAAGCTATCGGCATCGGTTCTTTTGGCCCTGTCGATTTAAAAAAAGATTCTCCTACCTACGGATATATTACATCCACACCGAAAACTAAATGGCAAAATGCAAATTTTTACGGTAAAATTAAGGAAGCCTTTAATGTTCCCGTAGGTTTTGATACGGATGTAAACGCTGCGGCCCTCGGAGAACACCGGTGGGGTGCCGCAAAAGACGTTTCGAATTTCATTTATATTACGATCGGGACCGGCATTGGGGGAGGAGGTATGGTAAACGGAGAATTTTTACACGGATTAGTGCATCCTGAAATGGGTCATATTTTTATTCCCCAGGATATAAAAGCCGACCCCTATGAAGGGAAATGCCCTTTCCACAAAAATTGCTTTGAAGGTTTGGCGTCGGGTACAGCCATAAAAGATCGTTGGGGTGCGTTGGGAGAAAATTTAGCGAAAGACCACCCCGCGTGGCGACAGGAAGCAAAATATATATCTTTGGCGGTTATAAACTATATCTGTATTTTGTCTCCCGAGAGAATCATTTTGGGTGGAGGGGTTATGAAACAAAAACAAATGCTGCCGCTTATACATAAAACAGCAAAAAAACTGCTTAACAATTATATAAACACTCCAGAGATTACGGAACATATAGAAAAATATATCGTTCTCCCGGAATTAGGAGATAACGCTGGCGTTCTTGGGGCCATTGCTTTAGCTGAAAGAGAATACGAAAAACAGAAATAATTGGATGCATATAATCGCATATTTTCAGGATTTGTTTAAACCACGAAACACACAAAAAAACACTAAAATTTGTATTGTGATCAAAAAACGCACCTCCCCACACCAAAGGGGAACAACAAATTACACAAATAGCACAAATTATTTTGTTGCCTCCTAACTTCCCAATCTCCTAACATCCTAACAATAAATTAGCCACGGATTCCCACGAATAAACAGAGTAGTGGTGGTTTTATTCCCAGCGATTGGTTTGTGGGGGATGAACCCCCTCGTTACTTTATTCCTTTACATTTTGGCTATAATAGGGGCGGAGTTAAAACTAGAAGCAAAAGGCAAATAGCAAACGGCTTATTTGTTATATATTTTTTCTTATTTCTTCGAGCAATTCTTTTACATGGGGAGCCATGTCGAAAAACTGATTCAATGTTTCGCACGCATAATCTTCACAATATGCGCAGTTTTTAACATGTTTCTCGCTCGCGCACGCTCTTACTTCACACATATCGCAATATCCCACATGCCTCCCCTCCGGCTGCGTGCATCCGTCGCAATTTATATCCCCTGTTTTAAACTCATGCTTATACTCCTCAGTCCACTGTTTTGCGATTTTCTCGCGTTGTACGTCATTATCGTTTATTGTCGCAACAAAAGCCGGGCATTCGCTGCATGTGAGTCCGCAAAAACCAATTAGCTTATCCATTGTTTCCTCCTTTTTGAAGTTTCAAAACTGCGAATGTTTCACGTGAAACATTCTTAAATTAAAATTGAAATAGTCTTTTCTTTAAAGCTTATCTCTTCTTTACAGGTAAATTTTTCTCCTTTGTACTTCCCGTAATATAATATCTTGTCGGCTAAACCCGTTGGTATTTTTTCGGGATCTACAGCTCTAACGAAAATCCAGTCGAAATCTTCTTCTAAATCGTCTTTTTTTCGAACAAATTTGTTGGTTATTTTCGCATTTAAACATAGAAGTGAATTGATGTGTTCGAGGAAGACAACGGGTTTATTTTTCGATTCTGCAAAGTAGAGGGTTGTGTTAGGTTTAAAAATTTTTAAAGGGATGCTTGCGATTCCCCCTCCGGCTCCGAAATCAAGAATTTTTTCATTGTCCGCTACTATTTTAACGGGCATTAGAGAAGGGAAAATGAGTTTTTCTAAAATTTCTTCTTTTTTAAGTTTTCTCGAAATAATATTTATTTTTTTATTCCATCTTATAAGTTCTTCAATATACTGTAGGAGCAGAGAATTTGTTTTTTCGTTAGATTTTATCTCGAGTTCTTTGAGGGTTTTTTCAAGCAAATGTTTCACGTGAAACATTAGTAATTTATTTTAAAGGAAAGTTTTACTCTGGGTTTTCCGGTTTTGTCTAAAGATAGGTCGCTTTCGAAATTGTAGAGTTGCGCGTCCACATAGGCGTCAAAAATGCCTATTGTCCAAACCAGAGCCACCCACCAGGCGATCTCTCTTCTCTGGTCGAGTAAATTGTCTTTGTCGTTCTGCTGTTCCGGAGTTAGGTTGGTTGTGCGGTTGATTTTATTCAGGTCCATTTGCGTTTGAATTCCGCTGTAAATCAGGTATGTTTGAGCTCCTCCTATTATTATTCCTTTAGTGTATCTTTTTGTGTAGAATTGTCCTCCGCCCGGGACGAATGTGGTAAGGAGCATTGCTGTTGTTGCGGATTTTGCAATTATGAAAAGAAAATAAGGCATTTTATTTTAAAACGGCTATAGTTACCCCTTCTCCTCCTTCGTAATATGGAGGGGTCTCTATCTTTTTTATTCTTGAGTCTTCTGACAGCTTTTTGTGAATCATATTTCGTAATATCCAGCTTCCTTTTCCGTGAAGAATTCTTACCGAAGTATAATTAGCGACGACAGCTTTGTCAAGAATTTTGTCGGCAGTTTGCCACGCGTCTTCTTTTGTCATTCCTCTGACGGAAATTTCTAAGGGGACATCCATATCTACGTGGTAGCTTATGCCGGAGAGCTTTTTTAAAGGTTTGACTGTTTTTGTCTCCTCTTGTTTGTCCGTGGAGGTATGGCTGAATGTCTTTTTGTATTTCTTGATTGATTTTTTAGAGGCTTTTGTTTCTTTTATCTCTTTAATTGTGTTTTCGACGGTTGAGCGCGCCTCGGTTATTATGTCCTCTGCTTTTTCTTTTGCTTCGCTTAAAATCGTTTTCTGTTCTTGTTTGACGTTTTTAATTTTTGTGTCGTATTCGCTTTTTAATTTTGATAAATCTTTTTTTAGGTCCGCTATTTTTTGTTCCTGTTCGCGTAATTTTCTGTTTCTGAGAGACAGTTCTTCTATTAGTTTCTCTGCTTCAAAAACCTCTGAATCGATATATTCTTTTGCCTCGTCAATGATTTGTTTGGGCAAGCCGAATTTTTCTGCGGTAGCTATTGCTCTTGAGCCACCGGGTATTCCTAATTGTAGATGGTAGGTCGGACCGTCTTCGTATTCCATGGAGCCGTTAACCATTTTTTCTTGTTCTTCGGCATAAAATTTAAGGGTGCTCAAGTGTGTTGTCGTTATTACGAGGCTTTGTTTTTTCTTTAGTTCATTGAGCAATGCGATAGATAGGGCGCTTCCTTCAACAGGATCCGTGTTTCCGCCAAGCTCGTCAAGAAGTATAAGGGCGTTCTGGTCGGCGTTTTTCACAATGTCTGTAAGCCTAACAACATAAGAAGAGAAAGAAGAAAGGTTTTCTTCCATAGATTGTTCGTCTTCGATGATGCCTAAAACATTTGAAAAAGAACCTATTTCTGTGCCTTCTTTTACCGGAATGGGTATTCCGGAGAAAGAAGATAGGATGTTTATGGCTATGCTTTTAAGCAGCACCGTTTTTCCTCCCGCGTTTGGTCCGCTGACGAGTAAAATTCTTTCTTTTTCTCCCAGTTCTAAGTCGAGGGGCTCTACGCTTTTGTTTTCCTCTAAAAGAAGAGGGTGGTAGCATTTTTTTAGTTTTAAAGTGCTTTTTTCGGAGAATGCCGGATTGATACAATTGATTTTTTCTGCGTAGCGAACCCTGGCATTAAGAGAATCTATTTCTGTTAGTGTTTCAATATTCTTGTTTATAGAGGGAAAATGTGCTCTTGTTTTTTCTGTTAAACTTTTCAGTATTCTCTTTTTTTCGCTATTTATGTCTTTTTCGATTTCCGAAATTTTGTTGTTAAGAGTTACGACTTCGCCTGGTTCGACAAAGGCTGTATTCTGGGTTCGTGAAAGATCTACGATTATCCCTTCTATTTCATCTTTTCTATTATATTTAAGAGGTAGAACAGTTCTACCTAATCTGGTTGTTATGATTTTGTCCTGTAACAAATATTCTTTTTCTGTCAAGAACCCCTGTAGTTTTTTTTCTATTTTCGTTTCAATGGATTTTTTTTCTCTGTGCAGAGATTTTAAAAGAGGTGTAGAATTTGGTATTATCTGTCCATCTTCGTCGATAAATTTCCCAATTTCTTTATATAGGGATAAAACAGGGTCAAGATTTTGATTTAGCTTATCCAGAGAGTTGTTTTCGGTAAAGATTTTTTTTGTTTCTTTTGCTATGTCCAGGAGTTTTCTATAATATAAAAGTTTCTCTCCCGTTAAGATTTTATTTTGTTCCGGGGCGGAATCTTTTTGCAGAATACTTAAGTTGGGAAGAAGGGAACAGATTTTTGCTATTTCGGTGAGATTTTCAAAAGCAAAGGTCCTTTCTTCCTGTGATATATCTGGCTTTAAATTTCGAATTGCGTTTTTTCCGGGTTCTGATTCGGCAAAGGCGGAAATTTTTTCTAATAGTATATCTAACCCTACCATGCTGGAGAGGTTTTTCATAATATTGTATTAAGTTTCTCTTTGAAAGGATGTTTTTGTTTGTTCTCTGTTTCTTCAAGAGAGGTGATATCTCTCATTCTGTTTTGTAAGAAATTTTTTAAGGGAGGTCTTGCTATGCGGGCAATGTTGTAAAAAACGCTTGTGCTCAAATCTTTTTTTATTTCTTTAAATGGAATAAAGCTTAAGATAAGAGAAAGGATAATTATAATAATTAAACCTTTAATCGCTCCTATTGCAGCGCCGAGGAGCCTATCTATAAAAACCAGTGGGGTTTTATGAATGAGTTTTGACAATATCGAAAAAAAGATGCTTATGGCAAAAAAGTAAGCGAGAAAACTTACGACATATTTCATTCCGCCTATATTTAATCCTAAGGGAACATACATTGCGAGAACGAAAGAAAGTATAAGCCCGCCAATTTCAGAAATCTCGATTATAAAACCCTTTATCGTTCCCCATAGAGAAAACCCAAAAATAAGCAAAAGAGCCACCAGGTCAAATAAATGCATTGTAATGTATTGGATAATGGTTTTGAGGAAAAAATATACAACGCGGTTTAAAGTTTAAAGACGTGTTATTTGGCGTTAATGTCTCCTTCTTCCTTTGCTGAGTTCTTTACGTTTTCTTTGTCTTTTTTCACTCGGTTTTTCATACCTCTGATGTTTTTTAATCTCGCTCCTAATTTTTTCTTTTTCACATAAACGTTTAAATCTTTTGAATGCTTTTTCGAAAGATTCTCCCTCTTTAATTGTAACTTGCGTCAAAAAAACAACACCTCCTTTAAAAGTTGTGGCTTTTTGTTTGTTTTATATATTTCTTTACTTTATAAAAATACTTATTTTACGGAAATATAATGAAAAATAACCTTAAGTCAAGCCCTTTTAGGAGATTTTTGGAGGTTCCTTTTTTGTTCTTGACAATTGGTCATGCGAAAATATATTTATGTCATGTTTAAATGTATTGAATTAAGGCAAAGGTTATTTTTTGTAGCCTTATTCGCGGTTTTTGTGTATGGGCAGCCGCGTATTCAACTTAGATGTAAAGAAGTCGATTTTGGTCAAGTCGAGCAAAATCAAACAATAACGAAAGTTTTCTTGTTTAAAAATGTTGGAAATGAGGATTTAGAAGTAAGGCAAATGCGGTCTTCATGCAATTGTGCTTCAGGAGAACTGGTAGTGAAAGATAAGGTGGTTCCTCCTCGGGGAACCGGGCAAATAATAATTAATTTTAAATCAAAAAAATTTATCGGCGGGCTTGTTAAAAGTTACTATGTTTATACAAACGATCCGGAAAACCAAAAGCTTGAGATTAAGATAAAGGCAAATGTTAAGCCTTTTTTTGTTGTTATCGATTATTTTTATTCTGAAGATTCTGAAGATTGTTTTTATGTCAAAGAAAAAATCCTTGATAGATTGAGAGAAAAGTATGATTTACGAATAAGGGGATTTGATATAGCGGATTCTTCGAACTATAAATACCTGGTTTCGCTCGATGAGAAGTACGGAGATAGAAATAATGAAATGCCGGTTGTTGTCGTTGGGGAAGATATGTTCAGAGGCATTTATGAAATCGAAAAATTCCTTGAGGGGACAATTCTGGAGCACCGGAGGAGCAGAAGGGAAGCAACTCTATCCGCCGAGTCAGAAAGTATGAATTTAAGCTTTTTTAGGGCTTTAAGAAGAGCGCAAATTGTATATTTTTTTGATAATAAATGCGGAGAATGCGTAAAAGTCGGGAAGGAAGTTTCTTTTTTGGAGAAAAACAAATTTAGAATAGTAAAGTATGATATTGAAAAGAAAGAAAACAAACAATTAAACGAAGCCTTCTGTGAAGTTTATAAGGTCCCTCTGGATAAGAGGCTAACGACTCCCATGGTTTTTGCCGGAGAGTATTGTCTAACTTACGAAGATTTGCAAAAAACAAAATTGAGAGAATTTATTTATGCTCACAGGGAGGGTATGGGTAATATCCCTTTAATGCAGATTTTGTCATTGTCGGATAATGCGGGCGCTAAGATAAAAGAAAGATTTAAGAAAATGGGCGTGTTTGCCGTTTTGTCGGCGGGCCTCTTAGACGGCGTCAATCCGTGTGCTTTTGCTACAATAATTTTTCTTATTGCTTTTCTTTCTGCCGTCGGAAAAAAGAAGCACGAAACTCTTCTGGTTGGAATTGCTTATAGTGCCGTTATTTTTG
>Ga0315548_1001472_pt1 | contig 19803 bp, 15 predicted proteins | sample SalMarSW160110MG_2_FD_202540 | JGI IMG/M metagenome (GOLD analysis project Ga0315548, IMG submission 202540) | Salt marsh sediment microbial communities from the Plum Island Ecosystem LTER, Massachusetts, United States - Salt Marsh Sediment SW1601-110 ...
AATCAACCTGAATTTTATCTCATTTTTGTATATTTTTAAGGTCTGGTTTAAATTAAGGAAATATCTTAGAATCTACAAGTTATGCGGCATTACAATCTGAATATTAGCCCTTTGGGCAACACGCCCTAGACATTGGACAATCTTTGTATTCACAAACCCCAACAAGTCTTCTTCGGTTATTGTTAAACAGTCAAATTGTTGAATGGTTAAATAGTTTTTTAGGGTTTTGGATTTGGGATATGGGATTTAGTTTTGACATGGGACTTAGGACTTTGGACAAATAAAAGATGTTCTCATATTTGCTTTAATCTTCAGCATATTACTCTCACTAAGTAATTTATTAGGATTATTTTCTTATATAGCCATTCCTTTGAAACATTTATTAATAATTAACCTAGTATATTTTATAGAGATAATAGTTGTAACTCTTAGCCTTTATTTTATTGTATTTTCAGCCAACCTAAAGAAAGTAATTTGGCTTTCTATTCTTACTTTTTTTATTTTATTTATTACTGGAATTGTAATTCAAAATATTTTATAAAATAAGTTTTAAAACCAAAGCGGAGGGAAAGAGTCCCTCCGCTTTGGTTGGATACGGTTTAATCACAGTCTTCGCCGCAAAGTTTCCTGTGAGCTTCATACATCTTCTTCAAAGCTTCAGCCTTTTCAGGAGATTTCGCTTTGATTTTGATGATTAGCCCGTCGTCGGTCTTCTCTATCTCGTGTTTGAAGTTCTCGCTGAACTTGCCGTGACCGCAGCAATGACTAAAACTCGAGCACATAAAACGCCTCCTTTTTAGGTTAGAGTTACGCGTTCTTTATCCTTTTGCCATGTAAGTAGAGAAAAATAAATAATCAGACCACCCTGAGTAATAGGAAATATCGGGTACCACCAGATTCCGTTTAAATGCGGTACCCTCATTATTCCGTGAACCAGGAAAGGTTGAAAAATTATCCAGGCGCCCCCGATAATTCCAAAGATAAGACCCCATCTAAACCTGCAAAAAACGCCAATTATCCCAGCTATAAGTAAGGCGGTAAAAAAGATTAGCCCAACTTTAGGAGATAAACGGGCCGCCTGCAAAACGTGGGGTATTTCCCTAACAACTTTATGCACCAGTTGAATAAACATTAAGGCAGCGACCGCCTTAATGTAAATCACAGGCACTGCGAGTTTGTTTGAACGTTCCATATTATTCCTCCTTTTTTAGTTTATGCTTAATAACTTATATGCTACCGAAAATTTTTTTTATTTAAAAAGAGTCAGGTTTTATCGTTAGGGTATTTGCTTTTTTTAAACGCGTTTTCAATAAGTTCGTCTATTTGTTTTTTGTAGCCCTCTAAGGTTTTTGCGTCTACAAAATAGTGTACGTGAAAACCCATTCTCCTTGAATCGAGGATGCCCGCTTCCTTAAGAATTTTCAAATGCTGGGAGACCGCTGGTTGCGAAACACCTAGCCTTCTTGAGATAGCGCCTACGCAAAGATATCCTCCCTCAGACGCCAGAATTTTTATTATTCGTAACCTCGTCGGTTCACCTAACGCTTTAAAAACTTTTGCCATTCTTTTTACTTCATCTTTCATTCTTCGTGCCTTCGTTTGCATATAAGTAAATTCTTATATTCTTATAAGCAAAATCATAATAATAATTTTTCAAAAAAAGTCAAGGGAGAGTTAATAATTTTGAATTATGAATTTTGAATGTTGAATTGAAAACAGCGAAACTATAAGCGTTATGAATTTCGAATTGGAAAACGGTTAAATAGTTTTTTAGGGTTTTGGATTTGGGACTCGAGTTTATTGAGTTCGTAGAGTTCATTGGGTTTGTTGGGTTAGGGTTCTGATTTTACAATTTGACTATTTAACCATTCAGCAATTTAACTAATTTCTGGCTCATGACTTTGGACGTTGGACTGATTTGTGGGTTCGTTAGGTCGTTAGTTCGGGAAAAAGCCGAACCAACGAACCCACAGAAATTTTTAGCCGTCAGCTTTTTATCTTTACCAATTCCCCAATCAACCAATTAACTATTTCCGCTAACGAGTTAAGATGATTTTTTTCGTCTCGGTAAACATGCCGGTTTCTAATCGACAGAAATATAATCCGCCTGGTATGTTTTTGGGAGCCCATTTGGCATTATATGTTCCGGGGGCAAGTTCTTTATCTATGAGTGTTTCGACTTCTTGCCCGATGAGATTGTAAATTTTTAATGTTACAGGAGACGGGTTTTTCAAACTAAATCTAATATCGGTAGTAGAAAGGAAAGGATTCGGAATATTTTGATATAATTTATTTTTAAGTGCCGCTTCTTTTTTCTCTTCAACCGCACTGATAAATTCTGCCTTAAACCAAATAATATTGAATACTCCATCGATTATTTCTAATCTTAAGGTGAATTTTCCTGAGGGAAAATCTGCCATCTCGCTAACTGTTTGCCAATTTTGCCAACCTCCTGTTCCCGGTACAGTTACTGTGTGCAGGTCTGAACTATCTTCGCCGTCAATTAATCTAAGCTTTAGCCCTCCTCCACTCCCAGCGGAAGCTACACGGTAATCCACATTGTACGTGCCGGGAACACTGTCTGCAAACACGGTATAATTCATCCACTCTCCTGCTTCTACCCACCCTACATTGTAAACATCTGTCGTACCAGTATCCGTACAGGGTTCTATATCTACTCCATCGTTCCTATAAGACTCACCACTATTATAAAGTGTATAGTTGCCTGGTATGCCGGAATAATTACCGGTATCTGTATCGAAATATGCGTGACCATTCCGCCCCAGATCAAACTCCGGGGCAAAAATCAAGCCCGGAATATGATGTTCTTTGTACGATTCTGTTTCATTGGTTTGCACCTGACGGAACATAGCATCAATAACATCCATTTGATATGTACAATTTTCAAGTTTTAACTTTTCTGTTAAATCCATTAATGCTGCTTTTGCAAACGCTGCTGTGGGTTTACTGCCGCTGCCTTCCCAATAATCCAACAATGTTTGATATTCTTCGGTTCTTGCTACGGACAATGGTCCTGAAATATTATCGATTTTTTTTAGCGGCCACCACGCCCAACCAATATCGTTATCTTCTAAAAGCTTAATGGTATTTCTAAACCATGTATTAGAATTTTCACCTGATTCTCCGCACCAAATCGGTATATTATAGTTGTTGCGCATATCTAACATCCATTGGATTGCGCTCTGATTATGAGCATTCCAATATTTATGGAAGCTATATACCATATTACTATCCCAGGGTGGGGTTAAACCTGAAAAATCATTCGCGAACCAGTTTCCTTCAATAAAAATAATATGATTAGTATCTACTGTACGTATAGAATCTGTTATTTCTACGTATAGTTCTTTTAGAAGAGTATTGCCAGGTAATTCCCAATTCGGTTCATTTATAAGGTCGTATCCGCCAATCCAGGGTTCGTCAGCATACCTCTCTGCCAATTTGCGCCATAAAGAGACTGCTTTAGCTCTGTTCTCTGCGCTTTCCCATAAACAAGGCTTTGTTGAATCATAATCCGCTATTGCGGCATCGTGGCCCTGTCCTCCGGGAGCTGCATGTAAATCGAGTATTAAGTAAATATTATTTGCTCCGCACCAGGACAAGAGACTGTCAGTTAATTCAAACCCTTTTTCTAACCACGTGTTTTCATAAGGCACAGGTTCTTCTTCAATAGGGAGAGTAAATAAATTATAATGCATTGGCAACCGAACAGAATTAAAACCCCAGGAAGCTAAAGAGTCAATATCTATTTTTCTGCAATGATTAGCCAACCATGCATTGTAAAAAGTATCGGTGTTTGCTGTACCTATTAGAGCTTTAATTGTATCTCTTAGTTCATGCTGAGTATTTCCAAAGGATGAGGTTTTGAGCATATACCCTTCTTGCAACATCCAACCTCCAAGACCCATTCCTTTTAACATAACTTCACTTCCGCCCCCGTCTACTATTTTTTTATTGTCTGCTTTTAGAAATCCTTGAGAATAAACTGTCGGAACCACGAAGAAAATTAATAAAAGCGAAAATGATATTATCCTTCTCATATTTTCCTCCTTACTGTTACTTAGAATTTTAAAGATTTTCTACTATTTAGTCAAGGCCAGCGTTAGACACCGAGTCATGCGTCGTGAGTCGAAAATTAGGGTTTTGGATTTGGGATATGGGGTATAGGATTTTCTAAACCAGTTGAATAGTTGAATTGAAAAATAGACAAATAGTTTTTTAGGGTTTTGGATTTAGTTTAAAAAAGAAACTTTATTCATGCTATTCGTGTGATTTGTTTTTCCTCTTAGTTTTACAAAATCGGTTTTTCAAGCGTAATTACTACTGTGTCAATACTTCCGTGTTTGTATGGACTTCTGCTTACCTCCGTATATCCCATTTTCTCCCAGAAGGGAAGCACGTCATCATTTGATACAAGTACACCGATTCTTATTTTATCGAAATTTCCCCAGTCTTTGATTATCTCTTCAAGTTTATTATAAACCCCCGTTCCTAATCCTTTTCTCTGATACTTCTCCGATAATACAAGAAGCCCCAGCATAACTATAGATTCATCAGGGTATCCACGACATAAATCTATACATCCTATCATACTGTCGTTTAAAAATATTCCGAATACAAATTTATCCTCATATTCTTTCCCGGGAGCTATAGTAGAGAAAACTTCTCTTCCGTCTTCAGGAGAAGGCAGGCTACCTGAAATGTTAAGAGAATAAGTGGGCGATTCTTCAAGCACTCTCTGTACTTCAGAAATATCCTCTTCACTGCCTCCCAGAATTTTTATTTCAAGCATTTCATTTCACAACAACCCAATAATAGACAACAATACCTAAAGCCATAAACATATACCACTTTCCCATATGAATCGCTTCTTTTCTACAATAATCCATTACTTTTTCATCTGGGGTAGAATCATCGGATACACTCTTCAGAATTGTCCAGGAAACATTTTTACTCATTTCTCTAGCTATTATTGCTTCTTCATAAGCAATAATAGCAAATTTTTCTCTAAAGATAAAAAATAAAATACCTTCTATAAATAATACAATAGGAACAAAAATCCAATCGCCAAACAATTTAGCTGCTAAAAGTGAGATAAACATGGGTAATATTGAAATTAAAGCTTTTTTATATATCAATTATTCCTCTCTTTTTATAAATATTACTAAAAAAGTACCTGTTTTATTCATTTATGTCAAGATGAAACTGAGTCGTGTGTCTTGAGTCTTGTGTCAAAAAAAACAAAAACAGATTACCGAAGACGAGAGTTGGGATATAGGATTTAATCTCTTCTTCTATCTGCTAAGAGGATAATATTTTTCAACGCGTCTTTACTGCTTGCCTCAAGCCACTTTTTATCAAATTCAGGATTTTGAGTAATCTGAGCGATTGCAGCTAAAACCTTTAAGTGTAAAACTCTCTTATCGGATGAACTTACAAAAACAAATATAATATGTACTACTTCATCCTGAGGAAAAACAACCCCTGCTCGTGCTCTTACTAAAAAAGCCTTACTGATATTTTTACCCTCGACCATGATATGGGGAATAGCCATACCTTTTTTTATTACAGTACTTGATTCTTCTTCTCTTTCTACAAATTTTTTAAATAATTCTTGTGAATTTAAATTCAACTCCTTGCCTAAACTATCCGAGATAACTTTAAAGAAATTTTTCATTTTTAGAATCTCTTCTATATCTAAAACTTTTGCCTCTTCAATAAGCTTATGAAACTTATCTATTGTAATTTGGTCTCTATCAATAACAATATCCTTTAGCTCAACAAGAAGATTATCAGAGCTTAACTCCTTGTCCCTGGCGACCAATCTTTCTAAAACATAAATCAGAGCAGAATCCTGACTGGCTCTTTTTTGCGCATAGATTTTATACCAGATAAATCCTAACAAGAGAAATATCATGGTAAAAAAAACAATAACTGTTCCCATCTCAATTAAAAGGAATCCTCCACCTAATATTCCTACTACCTGCACATATGGATAAAAAGGAGAATGAAATTTTGGCCTATAACTTGAAATTTTGCTTTCTCTAAACAAAATAACAGTTAAATTTGCAAAAATATAAAGTAAGATTAAGATGCTAGAGGCAACTTTAACTAATAATTCCAGCTTTAAAAACAAAATAGCACAAATCATAAAAGCGCCGGTAAAAAGAATAGCGATATATGGGGTTTTAAACTTAGAACTTATTTTTTGGAAACCTGTGGGTAAAAGTTTATCTCTACTCATTCCTAATGGGTATCTGGAGGCAGTCATAATACCTGAATTTGCTGTGGAGATAAAGGCAAGAAACGCGCTAATACTTATTATTATTTTTAAGATGTTACCCCCAAAAATTCCTGCTCCGTCTGAGATTGGAGTAAGGGTTCCCGCCAGGCTTTCGGGATTTAAAACCCCTATAGTTATAAAAATAACCAAAGCATAAAGAATTGAAGTTACAATAAGAGAGAGAAACATACCTAAAGGTAAGTTTTTCCCCGGATTTTTTGTCTCCTCAGCCAAAGCAGCTACTTTAGTCAAACCCCCGTAGGAGATAAAAACAAAACTAGCTGTTGCGAATACAGAGCCTACTCCTTTAGAAAAAAACGGTGAGAAGTTTGAAAAACTAACTGTCTTCATTCCCCAAAGGACATAACCGACAAGTATAATTAAAAGCCCGGAGACTAAAAATACCTGAAATCTTCCTGCTTCTTTTACGCCTATTAAATTCAATAAGACAAAAAACAAACAGCAAAACAGGGCAATGATAATTAAAGGAATCTCAGTTATTATGCTTAGATATGCACCCATACCTATAAGAGCGAACGCCCCTTTCAAACTTAAAGAGAACCAGGTAGAAAAACCGGCAATTGTTCCTAAAATAGGTCCAAATCCTCTCATTATATAAAAATAATCTCCTCCTGCCTTAGGCATAGCTGTAGTTAATTCAGCCATACTTAAAATTGTAGGAAAGCAAAAGATTCCTGCAATCATATAAGATATAATGACTGCTGGTCCTGCTTTTGCAAAAGCTAATCCGGGCAGAATAAATAATCCGGAACTAATCATTGCTCCCGTAGCTATACAGAAAACATTTAAAAGGGTAAGTTCTCTCTTTAATTTTCCTTCCATCTTAATTAAATCAAGAAATTTAATCGTATCCATTCCATAATATATTCACCCTAATCTTCGTTGGCTTTTCATATAGCCTCTTACTTCGAAAGCACATAACATAAGTTTATCTGCATTAATAAAATTACAATCATAGTGTAAATGTAAAAAGACGTACCAAGAAGTCAAGGGATGGGTGGGTGGAGCGATTGATTTGTCACTGGTCGTTTGTCGCTGGTCTATTGTCTAAATTTAGGATATAGGATTTGGGATATGGGATTTAGTTTTGACATTGGACTATCTTTTTCTTTGTGTTCTTTGTGGCTTTGTGTGATACATTAGTTAGGAAGTGAGAACGTTAGGAGGTTAGGAAGGTAAAAAATAACAAAAATCTCTGTGTTCTCTGTGGCTTGTTAAAGTCTTGAAAAAATAAAAAGGCAGAGCGAGTAGCCCTGCCCTTTTTCAAGAGTATTTCCCTACAATGTATTATCTATTTTATCAATAAAAACTTATTAATAAATTTCTTACCGTTTGCTTCCATTTTTATGAAATAAATACCTGACGGGACATCCGACATATCTATTTTCTCTGCATAGAAGCCCGGATTTTCTTCTTTTGAAATCTTTTTCCTGATTTTCCCTGTTATGTCATATACGCTAAACTTGACATTAGCCTCTGTAGGAAGAGTATACGTTATATCTACATTTATGTTCGTTATTGTTTTTTTCACGGTCATCGAATAAAATTTGGGTAGTTTATCATCCGGAACACCTGGTGCTAACGTAATAGTAAAAACAGCGTCGCTTACGTCGGTTGGATCGCCGTCCGCGTCAGTTATTCGAACGAGACAATTGGTCGAAGGCGTATTAGGTATCGTCCAGGCATAAGTACCGTTATCCGTAGTGCTGGCGGTTACGAAAGACCAACCGGTACCATTGTTTACCGAATATTCAATGTAAACATTGCCGCTGGTGCCGTTCGATGTCCATGTGATATTATAAACGCTGCCTACCTGCCAGGCTTCTCCTCCGTTGGGAGAGGTTACTGTTAGGGATGCGGCTGTCGTTGAGATAGAAAATAATGAGTCGCTGACGTCAGTTGGACTTCCGTCCGTATCGCTCACCCTCACAAGACAACTATCCGAAGGGGTATTGGGTATTGTCCAGGGGTGAGTTCCGTCATCCGTTGTACTGGCGATTACGTCCGACCAAATCGAGCCATTGTCTGTCGAATATTTGATGTGAACAGTTCCGCTTGTATTAATCGAAGTCCAGGTAATGTTCTGATTGCTTCCTACAAGCCAGTTTTCGCCTCCGTTGGGGGAAGTAACTATCATATAGGGAAGCATATAATCAGAAGAGAATTCAGAAGTATTTAGATTAAGATCAGTAGTTGTGGCAGTTACAGAATCGCCCGGATTAAGTCCGGTAACTATAGCACTCCAGTTACCTGCCCCATCCGGAGTTGCTGCCCCAAGATAAATTTCTCCCTCTCCGTATCCGGTAGGATCAGGGTTAGCCTTAAAGATTTCTATTGTTGCCACTGCTGGATTAGTATTGATATCTAAACTGCCGTAGATTGTTGTGTTCCCGGAGGAATAGAGCGCACTGTCTATAACCGGAAAGTTAACCTCCTCGTTGGGACCTGTATCGGGGTCTCCTCCGTCGTTAAGTGTTACACCGTTATTCTGCAGGTCTATACCGAGTGAGTCGTTGTTAAAAATAGAGTTCTGCGTGATATGATTGCCATCCGCGTTAACGTTGTCTATTGCGTCTTCCCAGACAGAAACCCCGTCCCATCCATTAAATGCGATTATATTACCGGGACCAACTATATTATAATTAGCGCACCCCCACTGACCGGGACCGTATTCTCCGATAGCCACTCCATGACAGGAGTTTGGTAAGGGAGTTGTTGCATCTATTGCAAGCCCAATAATATTATTGGTAACCATATTAAGCTGGGTCAATATCGGAGGACCATATCCCTCGTTGTTGAAACCCTGCATACCGACGCCATCATAATCGTTCCCTGATACCAGATTGCTGTCCACTAAATTATCATGTGTTCCTTCACATAGGCATACACCCTCGTGTGCATTGCCGAGATCTATAGCACCAGTAATATCTGTGCCTATATAATTACGTTGAACAAAGTTTCCGAATACGTCACCGGGTAACTGTGGACCCATAATTTGAACACCATCTCCAAAAGGAACGTTTCCGGAAATTAAATTCTCTACAATGTGGTTATTATTAGCCAGAGAAGTTCCTGGTGGATCACCCGCCACATTGAAGATACGTACACCAGCCCAAAGCCCTGCGGGGTTGATACAATTACCTAGCGGAGCGGTTCCGGTAAAGTCCAGACCTATAATATTCCAATAAATCTCATTATTACAAGTATTGACAGTAGGACCAGCCTCAATGGAAATTCCATCAAGAGCAAAGTTATTGATTATTAACCCCTGAATTCTGTTGTTGTCGCAATCAACAAATATTCCCGAGGCTAACCCGGCACCTCCTCCGGAGATCTCTATCATTAGATTTAGCGTAGCCGGAGGATTGGCTCCAATTGACGCTCCGCTTTGAGTTAATCCGTTTATAAGAAGACCGGCAGGATCTATCAGTTTTGGAAGTTGAGATAGAGGGGAAATAGTATGGACTCCCGTTCCGGAAATATTAAAATCTATTGTATCCGGTATGCCGTTAGCATTTGCTAAATTAATAGCGCTACGCAGGCTGCCGGCACCAACATCGTTTGTGTTTATAACCGTAAAAGTACTTCCTGTCAAACAGATGGGTGAAAATAAAAGAGAACAGTAAAAGATTGAAAACAAAACGAAACTTAACACTTTATTCTTTTTCACAATACACCTCCTTTTATTATTAACAGTATAAGGGAAATGAGACAAAATGTCAAGAATTTAAGTTTTTGCGTTGTATGCGGTCAGCGGATTGTTTTTGTGTTTAAAATTTCCCTGGGAAATGGCATTTGACAAATACCCCCTTCCCTTTGTTTTCGAAGGGCGGGTCTTCTTTTTTACAAATATCCTTAGCGATAGGGCAGCGGGGGTGAAATGCGCAGCCGCTCGGTTTGTTTAGAGAAGAAGGCACTTCTCCTCTCAGCGGTTGTTTTTTTGCTTTTTTTCTTGGATTTCCTTTGGGTACTGCAGATAACAATACTTTTGTATAGGGGTTAAGAGGATTATTATAGATTTGCTCCGCCGGACCCATTTCCATAATAAAACCCAGATACATTACGGCAATCCGATGAGCAATATGTTTTACTACCGATAAGTCATGGGAGATAAAGATATAAGTAACGTTGAATTCATCCTGCAGATCCTGCATTAAATTTATGACTTGAGCCTGAACGGAAACGTCGAGGGCTGAAACCGGTTCATCCGCGATTATAAGTTCCGGATTTGTAGATAAAGCCCGCGCTATACCTATACGCTGGCGCTGTCCACCTGAGAACTCATGCGGATATCTGTAAATGTGTTCTTCGCTCATGCCGACTTTTTTCAGAAGATCTTTTACTATCTCTTTGTTTTCTTTATTTTTTCCTCGTTGGACGGTTAAGGGTTCTTCTATTATATCTCCTACAGTAAATCTCGGATTGAGTGAGGAATAAGGGTCCTGAAATATCATTTGGATTTTGGAACGGTAAGGGATAAGCTCTTTTTTGTTTAATATCGCGAGGTCTATTTTTATTCTTTGTTTATTTTTATTTTCTAGTTCTGCTTCATCGTAATAAAATATATCTCCGGAAGTGGGGTTAAAAATCCTGACGAGAGTTTTTCCTATTGTCGATTTTCCGCATCCGGTTTCCCCGACAAGACCAAAAACTTCTCCTTTATTTATGGAAAAGCTTACTCCGTCAACTGCTTTAACATATCCTATAATTTTTCTGAAAACGCCGCCCAAAACGGGGAAATAAGTTTTTAGATTTTGCACTTCCAGTAAAGACTTGTTGCCTCCGGTTTTTACCCTGGTAAGTTTCTTTTTTTCTTCCAGTGAATTTAGTTTTGTGTTCTTGAATTCATGCATTAGTTTTTGCCTTCCTTGTTGTAGAGGTGACAACGGACGAGGTGTTTTTCCTCGACTTCCAACAATGTAGGAACCACTTTTTCGCATACAGGCATTTTATGCTTACAGCGTGGGTGAAAGGGGCACCCCGGAGGGAAATTTAAGATTCCGGGAACATTTCCCGGAATCGTGTTTAATCTTTTTTTCTTTTTCGTTAAGGTAGGTATAGAATCCATTAACCCTTTGGTATAAGGATGAAGAGGGTTTTCGAATAAGTTAATCGTGCCGGCAATCTCCTGTATTTTACCGCAGTACATCACCATAACTCTATCGCAGGTTTCCGCTATAACAGCCAAATCGTGAGTAATCAGAATAATCGCGGAGTCTTTTCTTTTGTTTTTTATTTCTGTCATCAGCTCGAGTATTTGAGCCTGTACCGTGACATCGAGAGCGGTTGTAGGTTCGTCAGCTATTAAAAGACTCGGATTACAGGAAAGAGCGATTGCTATCATTGCTCTCTGCCGCATTCCTCCGGAGAATTGATGTGGATAATCGTCCACTCTCATTTCGGGAGAAGGTATTCCTACTTTTTTAAGCATTTGTATAGATTCTTCTCTTGCTTCTTTTTTATCCATATTTCTGTGTATCATCAATGGTTCCATTATCTGGACCCCTATGGTAAAAACAGGATTAAGGGATGTCATGGGTTCCTGAAAAATCATCGATATTTCATTGCCGCGTATCTTTCTCATATCTTCCCAGGAAAGACCCAGCAAGTTTCTATCTCTAAAGAAAATTTTTCCTTCTGAGATTTTTCCGGGAGGGTCGGGGATGAGACGCAAAATGGATAAAGCCGTGACAGATTTTCCCGAACCCGATTCTCCCACAATACCGAAGAATTCTCCTTCAAAAACGTTAAAATCCAGACCGTCCACAGCCTTTGCCTTTTGTTCCTCTATCATAAAATGGGTTTTTAGATTTTCTACTTTCAGTAATTCTTTTCTATGTTTCTTTTTCAATTATCTCATCCTCGAATAGACTTTTGGATCGAGCGCTTCTCTGACGGCTTCGCCTATGAAGGCAATCAGCATTAAAGTTATAAACATTGCTGCCATGGGAGAAAAAGTTAGCCACCAGGAACTTAAGTTGGAAACTCCCTGCGATAAGAGCTGTCCCCAGCTCGGTGTTGGTTCCGGAAGACCGAATCCCAAAAAGTCTAGTGACGCGAGAATAGCTATTCCTGAGATAACAGTGAACGGCAGAAAGGAAATTACGGGCGTCAGGGAATTCGGCAGGATATGGGAAAGGATTATTCTTCTATCGCTTACCCCCACAGCTATAGCAGCCTGCACATAATCGTTCGATTTTTCACGCAGGAATTCGGCTCTGATATATCTTGCCATGGATATCCAGTAAAACAACGAGAGAATTACAATCAGTAATGTAAAATTAGGAATCATTATGGAGGAAATAACCATTACGGTGAAAAGAAACGGAATCGAAGCCCATATTTCTATAAATCGTAAGCCCAAAAAGTCTACTTTTCCACCGTAGTACCCGAGAGCAGCTCCAAAGAGTATGCCAATCGCGTAACTTGCCAGAGTCAAAAGTAAAGCAAAGGTCATATAAATACGAAAACCATATATGAGTCTCGCGAAGACATCTCTTCCTCTATCATCCGTTCCCAGAAAATTTTTCCTGTCAGGTCCGGTTGGTGGGTTTCTATCTCCGAGTTCATCGAGTAAATTTTCATTTGGTCCATAAGGGTATGGAGCAAGAATTATCCAGTCTCCGCGTTTTTGTTCCTCGAATATATTTCTTAAAACGCGATGATTATCAAAGTCTTTTTTTATCCTATCGTATAGCTTATATTCGGCTTTTAGAGAAATAAGTTTTTCGTCATGTAGGTTGAGAGTATCACCACTAAGAAGGGTTTTGTATTCAAAATAAATTTCTTTTGTTTTAATCGCTTTAGCAAAAATATATTTCTTAAAAGAAACATCATTGTAAAGGGTTACGAATTTCTTACCGTCAAAATTGACGAGAAGAGCTTTGTCATTTATGCCCAATTCCGCGAAAAAAGACAGAAAATAAGCCGCTCCGATAATCAAAAGAGAATAATATCCCCTTTTAAAACTTCTGAACTTTTTTAATCTTTTTAAAAATAGAGGAGAAAAAAAAGATTTTCGCGTTTTCTTCATTGTACCTTCAATCAAGCCTTATCCGTGGATCAATTACACAGTATAGAAAATCCGAAAAGATGTTGCCCAGCATATAGAGGATGGAAGAAAAAACAAGAATGCCAAGCATGACCGGATAATCCCTGTCCAGAATAGAGTTATATCCCAGAAGGCCGAACCCGTGTATGTTAAAAACTTTTTCGATCAAAAGAGAACCGGAGATTACAATAGAAAAAACGCTTCCGAGACCCGTGGCGATCGGAATTAAAGAATTACGAAGTGTGTGTTTAAAAATGACTGTTCTTTCGGATAAGCCTTTCGCGAAAGCGGTCCTGACGTAATCTTTTCCGAGATTTTCAATCAACGAATTTTTCATCAAGATAGTGAGAGAAGCAAAAGAGCCGAGAGTATAACAAAAGACCGGTAAAATCATGTGATAAATATTATCCCAGAATTTACCCCATAAAGAGAGAGTTTCATAATCCATAGCATGGATTCCTCCCAGGGGAAACACATTGAAAAACGAGCCTCCCCCTAAAAGTACAAGAAGAACTATTCCCGCGACCCATCCCGGAATGGAATAACCGATAAAAACCAGAGCGGAACTTGTAAAGTCGAAAGTAGAACCGTGCTTTATTGCTTTTAAGACTCCAAGGGGTATACAAACAAGGTATGCCAGCAAAAAGCCCGCGACTCCGAACCGGAGAGAAACAGGAAAGCGTTCTTTTATAACGTGCCATACGGGTTTTGAATAAGTATACGAATCTCCCAAATCGAATTGGACAACATTGCCCAGCCACATTAAGTACGATATATAGAAAGGTTTGTCGAATCCGTATATTTTTTTTAATTTTTCTACCATTTCTTCGGATATCGCGGTACCGTGAGCGCCCATTGCCCCACCGCCTCCTTCCATCTGCATCTGTTTGTATCTGAGGATTGCCATCTCGACCGGTCCGCCGGGAGCAAACCGCGTGATTGTGAAAACAATAAATGTAACACCAAGAAAGGTTGGTATTATCATTAAAAGACGGCGGATAAAATAGTTAAGCATTACGCAATATTATAATTTTTCGGAGAAACGTCAACCCACCGCTTTTAATTGCTACATAAACAATTAAAAGCAGTCATGAGTCACCAGTCTTGAGTCATGAGTCAAAAAATCCCAACACACAACCCCAATATTTAGACAGGATAAAAACAAGATTAACAGGATTTTACTTTTTTATTCTAACTTCTATCTTCTTCTTTACTAAAACCTAACACCGAAGACCTAAAACCTACTTAAATTTCTCCCAAACTCTAACCTCGGTGGGTTTTGCCGGGAGAGGGATATTCTTTTTTCTTGCTTCCTGCAATGCCTTATCGGCTTTTTCGTCATACCACCAGAAAGTGGCTATTGTCTCTAAAAATCTGAAAGTTATTTCTCCGGAGTATGAAACTCCGCTTATGACAAAATCAGGCATACCGAATTTATTCCAATATAAAATTTTGGTATTGTCTGTATACCAGTTTAAAGCCATAAGATAGTTGCTAACCAGAATCGCGTCGATTTGCTGTGCTAGTTCTTTTCTTTTTTTAAAATCAAATTCCAGGTTATACTCTTCACAAAGTTTGTCTACTCTTTCATTTTTAAAACCATATATATTATTTGTATTTGATTTATCGGCGTATTTTGAATGATATGCGTGTTCCGGGTTTGGAAATAATGTTGTTGTATAATTTATCCATATTATTCTAAAATCCCTTTCGTCGAGGTCTTTGGTATGTTTTGCCCATGTTACTTTCTTAAGATTGAGTTTTATCCCAACTTTTTTTAGCTCTTCCTGAAAAAGAGTTTCGATTCTGGTGTCATCGCTTCTATAAAAATTCAAATCAAGTTCGAAGGGTTTGCCGTTTTTAACTATATATCCTTCCGCGTTTAGATTTTTCTGTGAATATCCCGCTTCCTCGAGAAGTTTGATTGCTTCTTCCGGATTATATCTAATTTTGAGGTTATTTTCATTTTCGTAAATAGAATTAGAGTAATATGAATCCATGTGCTTATATTCATCATAGAAAAGTTTATTTAAAATCTTTTTTCTGTTGAGAAGAAGACTTATAGCTTTTCTTACTCTGATATCGTTGAATGGTTCTTCTCTTAAGTTAAAAGCGAATCCTCCGTGTCCTTCCGGTTTCCCGCAATGAATTTTTTGTCTTATTATATAATTCTTCTTAACCGCATCCATTTTTTTTGGAGAAAAATCTTCGACCCATTTATTTATTGTGTGTGGACCTATATAGGGAGCGATATCGGTATTTCCTTTTTTAAAGTTTTCAAATAAAACGGTTTCATCGGTATAGAAATCGATTTTAATTACGTCAAAATTATACAGATTTTTGTTTAGAGCATAATCGGCAGCCCACCAGCTGGTATCGCGTTTAAGTACTATATACTGATTGGGGCTTGCTTTATCAAAAGAATAAGGCCCGCTTCCTATCATCATTTCATTGTTGTATTTTGTGAGATATTCAGAAGGCATAATTTTTGTTATAATGTGTTCCGGTAGAATGTACGTGCTGCTGCTGAAATATAAAAACAAACTCCATTGTAATAGCTTAGCTTTAACCATAATGATATCCGGTGTTAAAGCTACGGGGCGTTCATATTTACTGCTATAAAAAGTATTATAATAAGGGTCCCGTATTCCTTCATCTATTAATAAATCATAAGTGGCTACGACATCGAACGCGCTAACAGGCAGACCATCCTGCCATTTTGCTTTTCTGTTTATATGGAAGAAGTAGGTAATTTTATCTTCCGAAATAGACCATTTATCAGCGAGTCCCGGAATATATTCATAGGTTACCGGGTCGATTTTTAAAAGCGTTTCATATACTATTGTTGATAGCAGCATAGTTAAAAGGTTCGTAGAATTTTCCCCGTAGGTTCTTAGAGTGGCAGGATAGTTTGAATATCCGAAAACAACAGTTCCTCCTTTTTTTGCGTCGCTGCTACCAAGAATATTTAAGTTTGTATTAGTCGTCCATTCGATCGATTTTATTATGCTATCGACCTCTTCTTCGGTTAAATCCTTCGGTCCGTATTTTTCCATCAATTCTTCTTTATTTGGTATTGCTATTTGTGTTTGGGATGTTGATTCTTCTTGATTGCAACAGTTAATTGTTAAAAGGAGAGAGAATACAAATATAACTAAAAGAAACTTTCTCATTTTAAGCCCTCCAGCTTTTACTTCGTCCAAAAATCAACTTCAGCAGGTTTTCCCGGAAGCATCACTTCTTTCCCTTTTGCTTCTTTTAATTTTTGCTCAAGTTTTTCATCGATCCACCAGTAAGCAAGAATAGATTCTGTTGCACTGGAGGTGATTTCTCCATTATAACTTATTCCAGATAAAACAAATTCAGGCATTCCGAATTTATTCCAGTATAAAAGTCTTAAATTATCTGAATACCAGTTTAAAGCAACCAGATATTCATTCATTAATAAAGAATCCAGTTCTTTTATGAGTTTGATCCTTTTCTCTAAATCATATTCAAAATTATATGTTTCGCAGATTTTATCTACTCTTTTATTTTTAAAGCCGTAGATGTTATTTGTATTTTTTTTGTCTGCAAATTTGGAGTGAAATGAGCTTTCCGGATTAGGAAAAAGTAATGTTGTATAGCCGATTTGAGCTATTTTAAAATTTCTTTCAGCCATATCTTTGGAATGTTTGGCCCATGTTACTTTTTTTAGATTGAGTTTTATTCCGATTTTCTTTAATTCCTCTTGAAAAACTGTTTGGCTTCTCGTGTCAGCAGAAAAGATGTTTAAATCAAGCTCGAAAGTTTTGCCATTTTTAACTATGTATCCTTCTTTATTCAGGTTTTTTTGTGAATATCCCGCTTCTTCAAGAAGCTTTACTGCTTCGGTGGGGTTGTATATGATCTTGGGGTTATTCTTATTTTTGTACATAGAGTTAGTGTAATATGAATCCATCAATTTATATTCATTGAAGAAAAGTTTCTTTATCATTTCCTCTCTATTGTTTAGCATACATAATGCTTTTCTAACTCTGATATCATTAAAAGGTTCTTCTCTTAAATTAAATCCATAGCCCCAAATTCCCTGAGGATTATTTGTATAAACTCTTTGTCTGATTATATGATTGTTTTTTATCGCATCGACTTTCTCTGGTATTAAATCTTCGAACCATTTCCTTGCTATGCTAACGGTAAAAACGTCTATATCGCCCTTTTTCAGAACTTCGTCTAATATAGTTCTGTCAGTATAAAAAATAAATTTAACCTTATCAAAATTGTATAGTCCTCGATTTATAGGTAAATTTTTAGCCCACCAATTAGTATTACGTTTAATACTAATAATTTCATTAGAGCTTGCTTTTTCCAATATGTAAGGGCCTGAACCTAATATCGGCTTATTATTATATTTTTCCATGAATTCGGAAACAGAAATCTTCGACAAAATATGCTCAGGTAACATAAAAAACTGGCTAAAGTATAAAAAAAGACTCCATTGACTATTTTTTGGTTTCACCATTACTATATTTTTTGAAAGGGCAACAGGACGTTCGTATCGACCAGCTATTTCTAAATAAAAAGGATATTTAAGGGCTTCATCCATTAACAAGTCCCATGTGATGACTACATCAAAAGAAGTTATCGGGAAATCATCGTGCCATCGGGCATCAGGATTAATATGAAAAAAGAAGGCATTTTTATCTTCCGTAATACACCATTTATCGGCTATACCAGGTAGGAACTTTAATGTTATAGGATCTATTTTTAGAAGAGTTTCGTACAGTAAATAACCCAGGATATTTTGATTAAAAGCGTCATTCGAATTTTCTCCGTATATTCTCAAAGTCGGAGGATACCCTGTTTCGCCTAAAGTCAAGGTGCCCCCTTTCTTCGCCTTACTGCTTCCAAGAATAGAAGGATTTTTGTTCGTAGTCCATTCAATGGATTTAATTATGCTGTCCACCTGTTCTTGGTTTAAATCTTTTGAGCCGTATTTTTCCATCAATTCTTCTTCATTTGGAATTTCTATTTGAGTGTCAACTACGGATTCTTCAGGATTACAGCAGGAAATAATTGAGATAAGAGTAATTAAAAATATACATGAAAGAAATCTTTTCATTTTAATCTCCTTTGATTTAATTGTGGATAAGCATTGATGATACGCTGACAGCTCACCGCTTTCGGCTTACAGCTAAACTTAAACAACAAAAAACCTCCTACAAAGATAAAATATTTATTTTTTTCTCTGTGTTCTTAGTGTCTCTGTGTGAGAATTTCTTATTTTCAATCGTAAACGAAAGTTAACCAGTTATGACGGTCTTCTTTTTCGCCTCTTATGATGCCGAAGAATTCGTCCTGAAGTTTCTTTGTGATTGGTCCTCTTTTCCCGTCTCCGACTTCTATGTTGTCAACTTTTGTAATCGGCGTTATCTCGGCTGCTGTACCTGAAAAGAATATTTCATCCGCGATATATAAAGCTTCTCTCGGTATAAGATGTTTTTCTATACGTAAGTTAAGGTCTCTCGCGAGAGTGAAAACGCAGTGGCGTGTTATACCCGGCAGTATAGCTGTGCTCGACGGCGGAGTATAGATAACATTGTTTCTGACAACGAAAATATTTTCTCCGGAACCTTCGGAAACATATCCGTTGGAGTCCAGAGCTATACCCTCGTCAAACCCGTTCATTAATGATTCCATTTTTATTAACTGGGAATTTAAATAATTGCCACCTGCTTTGGCAAGAAAAGGCATCGTATTCGGAGCAAAGCGGTTCCATGAAGAAACCTGAACGGATATTCCGTTTTCAAGAACTCCTTCTCCGAGATATGTTCCCCATTCCCAGACAGCGATGGCACAAACAACCGGATTCTTTAGAGGATTAACTCCCATAGAACCATAACCTCGAAAGACAACGGGTCTTATGTAACATTCTTTGAGTTTGTTTATGCTGACGGTCTCGATAATGGCTTTTCCGAATTCTTCTTTAGTATAAGGAATGTCCATTCTGTATATTTTAGCAGAATCGTATAATCTTTTAAGATGTTCTTCATGGCGGAAAATTGCAGGACCTTTTTTTGTATTGTAACATCGAGTTCCCTCGAAAATGCTCGAACCGTAATGAATAACGTGAGAGAGAACGTGTATTTTAGCTTCGTCCCAATCGACGAATTTTCCGTCAAACCATATTTTTCCTGTACCTAAACTCATAAGACCCTCCTTGGACCTGTATTTTTATTGGTTTTGTTATCTGTGTAATTCTAACAAAAAACAGCTAAAAATCAACCCATAACTAATAATTTAAACGCAAAGCGTTTAAAAATTGTTAGGACGTCAGACTGTGTGAAAACCCTTGCGTTCAAATATATATCCAATAAATTAGATTAGAATAAACACAAGGGGGTTTAATGTCTTATATTGAAGGAGTTTCACGTAATCAAAGGATGTTATT
>Ga0315548_1001473_pt1 | contig 19803 bp, 9 predicted proteins | sample SalMarSW160110MG_2_FD_202540 | JGI IMG/M metagenome (GOLD analysis project Ga0315548, IMG submission 202540) | Salt marsh sediment microbial communities from the Plum Island Ecosystem LTER, Massachusetts, United States - Salt Marsh Sediment SW1601-110 ...
GAAAATCCCAAACTTTGGGGACCGCCACCTACACAAGCTCCCAACCGCTATGAGGCGGTGACCACTTTATGGCAGAACGACAAAGCGGTCGATCAGTATGAGACCCGCTTCGGCATCCGTTCGCTGCGATTTGATCCGGACTCAGGTATCTTTGTCAATGGTGAACACATCCAGATCAAAGGCGTCAACCAGCACCACGACCTCGGTGCCCTGGGTGCGGCTTTTAATACCCGCGCTGCTGAGCGTCAGCTCGAGGTACTTGGAGAAATGGGTTGCAACGCGATCCGTACGGCCCATAATCCGCCTGTTCCCGAGTTACTCGAATTGACCGACCGGATGGGTTTTCTTGTAATGGATGAAGCATTTGATGTCTGGGAACGAAAAAAGACGCCGCTCGACTTTCACCTTATCTTTCCTGACTGGCATGAGCAAGATTTGCGTGCCCTGATCCGCCGGGATCGCAACCATCCTTCGGTGATTATCTGGAGTTTTGGCAATGAAGTTGGTGAGCAATATACCGGTGAGGAAGGTGCAACGTTGGCGAAGCGGCTGCACAATATTATTAAAGAGGAAGACCCAACCCGTCCGACGACCAGCGCCATGAATTGGGCGAAACCGGATATGCCCTTACCGGCTGTTCAGGATGTTATTAGCTTAAACTACCAGGGGCAAGGAATTCGCCAGGATCCCGAATTCGAAGGTACTGATCGCATTCGTACTGTACCGATGTATACTGCATTCCATGAGAAATTTCCCGATAAAGTCGTTCTCAGCAGTGAAACCGCCCACGCCATCAGCAGTCGCGGTATTTATCTATTTCCCGTAACCGAGAAGACCAGTGATATCTTGTGGGATGGACGGGGCGGTGATTCGCAAATTCACCAGGTAAGTGCCTACGAACTCTATGCCGTCGACTATGGTTCCTCTGCGGATAAGGTGTTTAGTTCTATTTATCGGCACCCTTTCGTAGCCGGTGAGTTTGTCTGGACCGGATGGGATTACCTGGGCGAACCGACGCCCTATTATGAAGCGCGCAGCTCGTACGGCGGGATCATCGACTTGGCTGGATTCAAGAAGAGTCGGTTCTATCTCTACCAGGCTCACTGGCGCCCGGATTACCCTATGGCGCATATTATTCCGCACTGGAACTGGCCGGAACGTGTCGGTTTAATTACACCTGTACACGTATTCACATCCGGCGACGAGGCTGAATTATTTCTTAATGGCCAGTCGCTCGGTCGCAAGAAAAAGGAGCAGTATGAATACCGACTGCGCTGGGATGATGTAAAATACGAACCGGGTGAAGTGAAAGTAATAGCATATAGGAACGGAAAGAAATGGGCCGAGGATGTTGTCAGAACGACGGGTAAAGCAGCTTTTCTGAAAGCTTCAGCCGATCGTAGTGAGATTCGAGCCGATGGAAAGGATTTATCTTTTATTACCGTGCGAGTAACCGATAAAAACGGGATGACTGTGCCACGTGCGAGTAATCCTATCAAATTCAGCATCGAGGGTCCGGGCGAAATCATTGCAACGGACAACGGCGACCCCACGAATTTCGTGCCGTTCCCTTCGCATGAGCGTGAAGCCTTCAGTGGTTTGGCTTTGGTCATTATTCGATCAAAGCGAGAGGAATTTGGGCCGATAACCGTGACAGCAAAATCACCGGGACTTAAGGAAGCTCAAGTGAACATTAAAAGTCTATCATTTAAGAATTAATTAATCCGGCATACTATTTTTATGTATTCTCAAAATTTATGAAAATCGGATGGGCTTGAATAATCCAATAAACATTAAAATTAGAAAGGAAAGCTAATGAAAACCAGAGACCTCTTTTTAACAGGCAACTTTATCCATGAGCTGTTTTTTATTCCTCTGCTTTCACTGATGCTTTTTACAAATCTGGATGCTCAGAAAACAGCCATTGTAGACCTGGACAGTACTCACCAAATAATCAGAGGCTTCGGTGCAGCTAATATCCTTCCATGGCGACCTGACATGACCGATTCTGAAATTGAAACTGCATTTGGAACAGAAGAGGGTCAGTTGGGTTTTACGATTCTGAGACTAATGATTGAACCTACTAGTAATAATTGGAGCCTAAATATACGTACCGCAAAGAAAGCTCATGACCTGGGCGTACTTATCTTTGCTTCACCCTGGAATGCCCCATCCGATATGCTTGAAACCGTAAATGGTCTAAAAAGGGTTGGTTATGACAAGTATGAGGATTATGCCTATCACCTGGATGATTTTAATATTTTTATGGAAGATAATGGTGTGCCGATCTATGCGATATCAGTTCAAAATGAACCGGATTTTGGAGACTGGACTAGATGGACATCTGGGGAAATGCTCACTTTTATGAGGGATTATGCTTCGATAATTGGAACCAGAGTCATGGCTCCGGAATCCTTTCAGTTCAGGCACGGAATGTCTGACCCGATACTTAATGATTCCCTGGCTTGTTCAAATCTGGGCATTGTGGGCGGACATATTTATGGCGGTGGAATTGCACCTTATCCGCTGGCAGAAAGCAAAGGAAAAGAGATATGGATGACCGAACATTATACCGACAGCCAAAATTCGGGAAATCTGTGGCCGTTAGCTCTTAATGTTGGAATAGAAATTCACTACGTGATGACTGCTGGGATGAACGCTTACATCTGGTGGTATATCGTCCGATTTTACGGGCCAATTAGCGATGGGACGAATGATAGCGGCAACAAAGGTGATGTTACAAAGCGCGGTTATATAATGTCTCAATACTCACGATTTATTCGGCCGGGATATTTTCGGATTCAATGCGACAGTTATCCTCAAACGAGTGTTTATACCTCCGCCTATAAAGACGGTACATCCTCAAAGGTTGTTATTGTTGCAATAAACAGTTCTTTGGAAGCTAAAAATCAAACATTTGCTTTTCAAAACGGTCATGTTGAAAAGTTCACACCCTATGTCACATCCGAAACGAAAGATTGTGATCGGGAAAATGACATTATCGTATCGAACGACAGTTTACATGTCACCCTTGATGCCAAGAGTGTTACGACTTTTATGTCGAGCGGTGACGCAGTCACAGCTGAGAATTCTTCATCTATATTAAAATCATTCAAGCTGTATCAAAATTATCCAAATCCGTTTAATCCGACGACGCAAATCAATTTTGAAATTCCTGAGAAATCATTTATTTCTCTCAAAGTTTATAATCTTCTCGGTGAAGAAGTCGAAGAACTTGCAGGAGGAGAGTATAGCGCAGGAACGCATTCCGTGATATTCAATGCTTCACGTTTGGCAAATGGAATCTATTTTTATACACTGAAAACAAGAGATTTTATGAGTACTAGGAAAATGATAATCTTAAAGTAGGGACTTTTTTAAAAGAGAATAATCAAAATGCGAACATCGGTTAACGATTTGATGAGGAAAGCAATATTCATTTTCATTTTATTTACCATTAGCACAGATGCTCATTCAACAACCTATCAGAAAACAAAATTCGGTGTAAAAACTACAATCGATTCCATTGATATTGAGATTCAATTCTATAATCCTTCGATTGTAAGAGTAATAAAATCACCTGAGGGAGATAAATATCAGAAAGAGAGCCTCTCGGTTATCAAGAAACCGCAAAAGGTGGATCTTGAGATCACCCAGAACAGTGATATACTCTCAATAAAAAGTGAGGGCATACGGGTAGGTTTGAATTTGAAATCGGGAAAAGTATCCTATTTCAGTCTTGCAGGTGAACCACTTTTATGTGAAAAAGATCATGGCACAAAGTTTACAGATTTTAACGATGCCGGAAATAAAACATATAGCGTCCAGCAAAGTTTTGTTTTAGATAAAAATGAAGCCATTTATGGCCTGGGACAACATCAAAATGGTAAAATGGCGCAGCGCCATCAAAATTATTATATGGTGCAAGACAATACGGAGGATGCCATTACCTTTTTCCAATCAATAAAAGGATACGGTTTGTTTTGGGATAATTATTCTCCTACCACATTTGCCGATGATGAAGAAGAAACATCGTTCAGCTCGGAAGTGGGCGAGTGTGTTGATTATTATTTTATGTATGGCGGCAATGCTGATGGTGTCATTGCTAATATGCGCGATCTGACCGGGCAGGTACCTATGTTTCCGTTATGGACTTATGGTTACTGGCAAAGCAAGGAGCGTTACAAAAGCCAGAACGAAACCGTTGGAGTTGTTAAAAAATATCGCGAGTTGGGTGTTCCGCTTGACGGGATCATCCAGGACTGGCAATACTGGGGTGACAATTTTCATTGGAACGCGATGAAATTTCTGAATCCTCAATTTCCTGATCCCCAAAATATGATTGACGATATCCATGTCCTGAATGCGCATATTATTATTTCGGTTTGGGCATCGTTTGGGCCTAAGACAGATCAATATAAAATCATGAATGAGAAAGGAATGCTGTTCGACCTTAAGACATGGCCTTTATGCAGTAAAGATGTCTGGCCTCCCGATCCCAAGTTTCCATCCGGCGTACGAGTATATGATGCTTTCAATCCCGAAGCCCGTGAGATTTATTGGGACTATCTAAACAAAGGCATTTTCTCTCTGGGTATGGACGGTTGGTGGCTTGATTCGACAGAACCGGACCGCTTTGATCTTAAACCGGCTGATTATAACCACAAAACATATCTGGGATCGTACCGGAAAGTGTGCAATGCTTTCCCGTTGATGACCGTGGGCGGAGTCTATGACCACCAGCGTTCGGTCAGTTCCGCCAAACGTGTGTTGATTCTCACCCGTTCAGCCTTTGCGGGACAACAAAGATACGGAGCGAATACCTGGTCAGGAGATGTCGTCGCCTCATGGGATGCGCTGAGGAATCAAATCTCCGCTGGGCTAAACTTCTCACTCTGCGGTATACCTTACTGGAATAGTGACATCGGCGGTTTCTTTCTCTGGAATTATCCTCAAAAGTTGAATGATGCCGAGTATCGTGAGCTTTATATACGGTGGCTGCAATTCGGTGCATTCTGCCCAATGATGCGTTCGCACGGCACCGATGCCCCGCGTGAGATTTACCAATTTGGTAAGAAGGGTGAAAAAATATACGACGCCATTGAAAAATACATCAACCTGCGTTACCTCTTGTTACCTTATATCTATTCCACCTCATGGGATGTGACCGTCAATCAATCAACTATGATGCGGGCATTGATGATGGATTTCGCGAAAGATGAAAATGTACTTGATACTAACGACGAATTTCTGTTCGGCAAGTCGTTGCTGGTTTGTCCGGTTTCCGAACCAATGTATTTAAAAGACAGCATAAATGGAACTGATACCACCTATGTCGAGGATTTCAGCACAATTAAAACAAGAAAGGTTTATTTGCCCAATGGTTCTGACTGGTACGATTTCTGGACCGGCGAAAAATTGAACGGCGGACAAACGGTGATGAAAGAAACCCTGATTGATATCATTCCCTTGTATGTAAAAGCAGGCTCTATAATTCCTTTTGGTCCCAAAGTTCAATATGCGACAGAAAAAGGATGGAACAATCTTGAAATACGTGTTTATCCCGGTGCTAATGGGCAATTTGTTTTATATGAAGATGAAAACGACAATTATAATTATGAGAAGGGGGTTTATTCCACGATTAATTTTACATGGAATGATGAAAAGAGAGTATTAACCATCAGCGACCGGCAGGGTTCTTTTACCGGGATGCTGGATCAAAGAATATTTCGAGTCGTCATTGTGTCGCCAGGTCAAGGAACTGGTATCGAAGCGGCAGAACAGGCTGGAAAGGCTGTAAAGTACGATGGTACTAAAAGGAAGGTTGTTTTCTAATAGTAGTTAAAATCATCAATCAGCGGGAAAAACCTGATAAGAGAATTATCTTTCAAACATTAGTTTAGGGAGGATTCTAAATGAAACGAACGCTATTATTTAATTTACTCATTGTTGTGTCTGTCAGCGGAATCAGTTTGGCACAGTCAGACCAGCCTCCGGTTGCGGAGGACTTCAAACCGGCATCCACCAATCAGCCGGGCAGGGAATATCCGCAGGTGAATTCCGAAGGTCGGGTGCGTGCCAGTATTTCGGCGCCCGAGGCACAGAGGGTCCAGCTGGATATCAGCGCCGTAAAATACGACTTAGTGAAAGACGAGAATGGTATGTGGACCGGTGATTCGAATCCCCAGGATGAAGGATTCCACTATTACCAGCTTTGGATTGATGGCGCTGCGGTTCCTGATCCCGGCAGCGTGTATTTTTATGGCGCCATGCGCTGGGGCAGCGGTATCGATATCCCTGCCAAGGATCAGGATTTTTATGCACTCAAGGATGTTCCACATGGCCAGATTCGTGAGATTCTATTCCCATCCGAGAGTACCGATACCTCTCGCAGGGCATTTGTGTACACACCTCCGGATTATGACAAAGATCTGAGCAAACGATATCCTGTGTTGTACCTGCAACACGGTTGGGGAGAAAATGAATATGGCTGGTCGAACCAGGGTAAAGTCAATCTTATCATAGATAATCTGATTGCCGAGGGTAAGACTAGACCATTTATTATTGTAATGACTTATGGTATGACAAATGATGTTAAAATCGGCGGACTCAGAAATTTTGATATCAAACCATTTCAAACCGTTTTGATCGACGAACTGATCCCCTATGTCGATGCCAATTTCCGTACACTTACTGATCAGCCCCATCGTGCCATGGCAGGTCTTTCCATGGGCGGTTTTGAAACGAGATTGATCACCCTGGAGAATCTTGACACATTCTCTCATATCGGTCTTTTCAGCGGCGGCAGTATCAGTCCGGATGATGTCAAAAATACACCCGGCTTTAAGGAGAAAGTAAAACTTGTATTTGTTAGCTATGGCAGCCGGGAAATTAAAAACATGAAGAATAGACCTCGCGGCGGACCATTTGGTGGGGATCCCAAAGAGAATAACGATGCGATATCAAAGGAAGGCATCAATGCGCATTTCTATGTCTCGCCCAACACAGCCCACGAATGGCAAAGTTGGCGGCGCAGCCTGTATGAGTTTGCACTATTATTGTTTAAATAGAAGAACAGATAAAAATCAGTGAAGTGTATGCATTTTCAGAATGAATCACACGATTCACTTTTTTAGGAGTCTCGCCAATGAACCCTTTCATTTATATTGCAAAAAGACATTTATCGCAACCGTCTGCTCTGATATTAGTCATGATGTTTGCTGTATGCGCTTTTGCCGCCGGTCCCGGTAGAATTGTTGTGCAAGTTGACAAACCTGGAGCCAAAATCAGTCCAATGTTTTATGGACTCATGACAGAGGAAATCAATTACTCTTACGAGAGCGGACTGTATGGCGAATTGATTCAGAACCGCATTTTCCGCAATCCCCTGAATAGTGGTTCGATTCCCGTAGCCGCTGGGACAAAGGAACCGGGCTTGTTCAGGAGCGAACATTATTCGATGCGCGCTTTCTCCTGTAAAATTCCCAATGGCAAGTATCTCGCAAAGCTCTACTTTGCCGAGACATACACAGGCATCGCCGGCCCCGGTGAGCGTGTTTTTTCCTTCAATGTTCAGGGACATGAATTCAAGGACTTTGATATTTGGGTCAAAGCCGGCGGTTTCAACCGCGCCTACATTGAAACGTTGCCTGTGGAAGTAACCGATGGAGAGTTCCGCATTACTTTCACACCCCAGATTGAGAATCCGGCCATTAAAGCGATTGAAATCATTCCACAGAGAGGGACATCCGGATCGACTGTTCGGATCCGAGCTGGGCAGTCGGAACCATTTACGGATTCGAATGGCCAGGTTTGGCAGCCGGAAACAGGATTTGAGGGAGGCAGCACGGTCGATCACGGCCCCCTTGTGGAACCTCCCGGTGACTGGATACGGGGTGTTCCGCACTGGTTTCTTGTGACATCTAACGGCGCTGAAGGCGCCGCCGCTGAAGACACAAGCGATCCCATCAATACCACCGCCTTAACAATCAGCCTGAAGCTTACGATTTCCAAGGTACCCGCTGGTGGTCGTGTCGCTGTTGCGAATGACGGATATTGGGGCATTCCTGTCAAACCTAACCGGATCTATCCGTGTTCTTTCTATGTGAAAGCTTCGAATGGCTTCTCCGGGCCATTGACGGTCTCCATCGAGTCCACCGATGGTGCAACCGTTTATGCCTCCGAGATGGTTTCCTCCATCACAAACACATGGAAACGTTACAAGGTCATGCTGAAAATAGGACAGGTCACACCCACAGCCGATACCCGTTTTGTGATTACCGCTAGTTCGAAAGGAACAGTCAACTTCAATCTCATCTCGTTGTTCCCGCCCGTATTCATGGAACGCACGGGTGCTGTTTTGGGCGGACGTCCCGTCACCGGTTTCCGGTCGGATATCATGCAGCTTCTGGACGATATGCATCCGGCGTTTCTGCGTTTCCCCGGTGGCAATTATATCGAAGGGTCCAATTTTGAGAACCGTTTCAATTGGAAAGCCATGATCGGACCGTGGGAAGACCGTCCCGGTCACATGAGTCCCTGGGGCTATCAGTCTTCGGACGGTTTGGGTCTCTTGGAATTTCTCGAATGGTGCGAAGAATTGAACATAGAACCGGTTGTTGGAGTTTATGCCGGTCTGCATCTCAATGGCGGTCGTGATGTCAGGACCGGAGAAGCATTGAAGCCTTTTGTTCAGGATGCCCTGGACGAAATCGAGTACATCACAGGCGATGTGAACACCAAGTGGGGCGCCCGCCGGGCAAAAGATGGTCACCCTGCCCCCTTCAAGCTCACGTATGTCGAAATTGGCAATGAGGACTTCCTCAACAACGGTGCGGCGTCTTACCGTGGCCCGGACGGCCGTTTCGCCATGTTCTACAATGCCATCAAGGCGAAATACCCTGATATTCAGGTTATTGCCACAACCGATCCGGGCGTGCCGCACGATGTGATCGATAATCACCACTACATGTCGCCCAACACCGCCATACGCAACGCCCATCTGTATGACAATGCCGATCGTAACGGCACGAAGATTTTCGAAGGCGAATGGGCATCGCAGGAGCCTGGTATCGCCCGGGGGCTGACGCCCTCTTTCCAGTGCGCTTTGTCTGATGCCGCATTTCTGACCGGCCTGGAGCGGAACGCCGATGTTATTGTCATGTCCTGCTACGCTCCGCTGTTTACTCGCGTGAATCCGGGCGGCAGCCAGTGGAATACAAACCTGATTGGCTACAATACCCTAACCAGCTTTGGATCACCGTCGTACTACGTCCAAAAGATGTTCTTCAATGCCAAGGGCGACCAGATCATTCCTGTTGGCCGGATTGTTCCTCAGAACATACCAACTACCGAATCCGCCCAGGATCCTGCACGAACCTCTGCAGGACGTTTTGGTCGTGATGACGCTCCGCCCAGTCCCGGTGAGCCTCTTTTCGCATGTGCGAGTAAAGAAGATGCTTCCGGCGACATCATCCTCAAGGTTGTCAATATCTTCAATGTGGATCAAACCATGACTGTTGAACTGGTCGGAGCAAATATCCATTCCGTGGCAACCGGTGAGGTCATGGTAGGCGAGCCTGGGGATGTCAACACAGTGGAGAATCCGTTCCATACGGTACCCAAGCGTTTCATCATCACTGATGCCAGTTCCCATTGGACTCACACCTTCCCTGGACATTCCATCACGGTCATTCGGTTTAAGACCGTGATTTGAGGTTCCCGGTGGCAGATGATCAAACATGAGAAAACGAAATACTGCTATATTTATTGCTTGTGCATGGATATGTTTTACTAATTGCAGAAAAGTCAATAAGAAAGGCAATTAAAGATCTCATGAATTTTTAAAGGAGAAGAGATATGTTTAAAAAACTGTCCTCCATCTATATCACCCTGGTGCTCCTGATTTCGATAATGGGGTGTATCCACAAAACGCACGACAAAATGGCATGGTGGCGAGAAGCCCGTTTCGGTATGTTTATCCATTGGGGGATTTATTCGGTGCCGGCCGGAGTCTATCAGGGAAAAGAAATTCCCGGCATTGGCGAATGGGTTATGAACAATGCAAAGATACCTGTGGCGGAGTATGGAAAATATGCCGCTCAGTTCAATCCTGTTGAATTCAATGCCGATGAATGGGTCAAACTGGCTAAAGAAGCCGGAATGAAATACATTGTCATTACTTCCAAACATCATGATGGATTTGCAATGTTTCATAGCAAGGTCAGCCCTTACAATATCGTCGATGACACACCGTTCAAACGCGATGTGATCGCCGAAATGGCGGCTGCTTGCAAAAAATACGGCATGCCTTTGGGCTTGTATTATTCGCAGGCGCAGGACTGGCATGCGCCCGGCGGTGCAGCCATCGGTGGTCACTGGGACAAAGCCCAGGACGGGGATATGGACCAATATCTTGATCAAATAGCGGTCCCTCAGGTAAAGGAAATCTTGGGGAACTATGGCAAAATAAGGATTCTGTGGTGGGATACACCCGAAGGGATGACTCCTGAGCGGGCCGCCAAATTTATGCCCATTTTGGAACAGCATCCCGATCTGATTACCAATAACCGCTTGGGCGGTGGGGTGGAAGGCGATCTGGAAACGCCGGAGCAATACATCCCGGCGACCGGAACCCCTGGAAAGAGCTGGGAATCGTGCATGACGATGAATGACACCTGGGGCTACAAAACAAACGATCATAACTGGAAAAGCGCCAAAGCCTTGGTACGAAATCTGATCGATATTGCCTCAAAGGGGGGAAATTATCTGCTGAATGTAGGCCCCACATCGATGGGCCAGATTCCCGAAGCATCTGTAGAACGGTTAAAAGAAATCGGCGCCTGGATGAAAATCAACGGCGAGGCAATCTACGGAACATCGTCCAGTCCGTTCAAAAAAATCGAATGGGGCCGTTGTACATACAAAGCGAAAGACGGCAGAGAATTCCTGTATTTGCATGTTTTTGATTTTCCTGACGACAAGATACTGACTATTCCAGGTCTGGAGGGTAAAATTTACAAGACCTATCCGCTAGCCAATAAAAAAGAGATACTAAAAGTGAAGTATGATGGGAATAATCCCCTAATCGATATAACCCATGTATCCAAAGACAGTTTCGCCACGGTGATTGTGGCCGAAGTCGCTAAAGATTTTAAAGTGTATAATGCCCCTGAGATTCATGCCAATTATGACATCTTCATGGATACAGTAAAATTTGAAATCAAGACAGATATTGCCGATGCGGTGATCCGTTACACGACAGAAGGATTCATTCCCACTGAATCATCGCCTGTCTCGGAAGGCATCAACAAAGTCAGCCTTCCCACTTCATTTATTTTGAAAGCCGTCTGTTTTCTTGGCGGAAAAGCAGTGAGTGGCGTAGCAGAACAATATTTTACCAAAGAAACACCGATGCCTGGAATTAAAAACGTAAGTATCGATCCTGGATTGCAGTATAGATACTACGAAGGGCAATGGCGAAGACTTCCTGATTTTAACAGCCTGAAAGCGACTGAAAACGGCATTTGCAAACAGCCCGACATTACTATAAAAAAGCAAGAATTCGATTACGGTCTTGTTTTTTGGGGATTTTTGAGTACCCCTGAAACCAATGTTTACCAGATCCAACTGACAAGTGATGATGGATCGCTGCTACGCATTGGTGGGAAAACATTGCTGAATGACGGTCAGCATGCAATGGAAACTAAAATACTGAATATTGCCCTGGAAAAAGGATTGCATCCTGTCGAAATACAATTTTTCCAGGCCAGAGGAGGCGACGGTCTCACGATCGATTGGAAAATTGGAGACAAGACTGTGACACATATTCCGGCAGAAAACTGGGGATATGAATAACAGACATGTAAATCTGAAAATACACGGTCACTTGCAAATCAACTATTGATTGATTCAAGAATTGGCGGTGAAAAAAATTGAAAAATCAGGAGATAATATGGTAAAAATAGTAAATTTCCCATGGGTTGCGCTTAGTGCAGTATTTTGGCTCATGCTAACCCAAACACACGTTTTTTCTCAATCACCACTCGATCCGAATGCAGAAGTGGAACAAATTGTGAGCCAGATTCAACAACCAGAGGGTCCTGTCTGGAAAGCTGGACTCGGCTTATTGTTTTCTGATATTCGAGGCAACAAAATTTATAAGTGGACCCCTGAAAATGGCAAGGAAGTCTATTTGGATCCGTCCGATAATACGAATGGGTTAACTTTCGACCTGGAAGGACGACTCGTTGCCGGTCAAATGGGACTGAGGAGAATTGTGCGTTTTGAGCCTGATGGCTCGCAAACATCTCTTGCAGACCATTACGATGGCAAGAAATTCAACAGTCCCAACGATCTGATTGTCAAATCAGACGGCGCCATTTTTTTCACGGATCCGGATTTCAATATTCCTTCCGGGCAAAGCAAGGAGCTTAGCTTTAATGGGATTTATAGGATCAATCCTTCAGGCGTTCTTCACCTTCTGACGTCATCATTGACTTTACCCAATGGAATCTGCTTTTCCCCTGATGAATCCAAGCTCTATGTCAATGATTCCCAGGTACATAAAATATATGAATGGGATGTCGTTGATGACTCTACCATAACAAATAAACAATTACTCTACACCATTCCGGTAACCGGATATGCGGATGGGATGAAGATAGATGAAGATGGCAATATTTATTGTACCTGTTCGTCAGCTGTTTGGGTCATATCACCTTCAGGAGAGTTCCTTGGGAAAATTGACTTACCGTCGAGCGGCTCAGCCTCCAACTGTGCCTGGGGTGAAAGCGATAACAAAACATTGTTTATCACTGCGGGCACTTCGGTTTATAGAGTTAGACCGCTTGTTTCTGCTGTTGGAGATCATGGATCCATTTCACCCGTGGAATTTCAACTGTTCCAAAACTATCCGAATCCTTTCAATCCAACAACTCGGATCGATTACTCTGTACCAAAGAGGGGTTACATCTCTCTCAAGGTTTATAATCTTCTTGGTGAGGAAGTAATGACTTTATTTGAAGATGTCCGCCAGCCGGGAAATTATGAGGTAACCCTCGATGGGAGCAAACTTCCAGGCGGAGTTTATTTATATCGCCTTATGGTTAATAATTTTGGGGAGACCAGGAAATTCATCCTGTTGAATTAATACCCCATAACGTTTATAAAGGTTGCCTTAAATGGAAAAAAATGAACGTAGCATGAAAAGAGTTATTTTACTTGTCGAGACATCGCGTGAGTTTGGCCGGCAATTAATCATCGGAATTGCCCGCTATTCAAGATTCCACGGTCCCTGGGCTTTTTATAAGGAACCGATTGGTTTAAAATCTTCTATTCCTCATCTAACCAGCTGGAAACCGGATGGAATTATCATGCGCGATTCCCTGATTAAGAACGAGCTAATCGATCTTAAGATTCCGACCATCCTTGTTCAGCATGATTCGACATGCCCCCAAAATGTACCGGTTGTTAAAACTGATTCGGCGGCAATCGCCAAAATGGCCAGCGAGCACTTGATCGAAAAAGGATTCAAGAACTTCGCGTTCTGCGGATTCGATAATTTTGAATGGTCAAATAACCGGAAACTATATTTTTGCAAATATAATGACGAAGCCGGTTTCAAGACTTATGCTTACCGTTCGCCCAAAAACATCAAGGTAGACGATTGGGAGAGGGAGCAGCAGCATGTAAGCAAATGGCTTAAAACCGTGCCAAAACCCGTGGGTATATTTGCTAGTAATGACGATCGGGGACAGCATATTCTGGAGGTCTGCAAACTGCTTGGCTATAAAGTGCCCGAGGATGTGGCGGTGATTGGTGTTGATAACGATCCGATGGTTTGTGAAATCGGATATCCGCCACTCACCAGCATTGCCATGAACGTTGAATCTGCCGGTTATGAATCTGCCAGATTATTGGATCAACTGATTGACGAAAAAAGGATCGAGGGGCAGCAAATACTTGTCTCCCCAACCCATGTTGTGCAACGCCAATCATCGGATATTCTTGCGGTCAATGATCCCGAAGTTGCCACGGCAATTCGTTTTATCAAGGAAAACGCAAAAAATAAAATTCTTGTTAAAGATGTCGTACGAACAACCAATGTTAGCAGACGCACCCTGGAACAACGGTTTATGAAGACCATTCACCGCTCCATTCACGATGAAATTCGGCAAGTGCGAGTTGAATGGATTTCCAAATTGCTGATCGAAACTGAGCTCCCTATTTCTCACATCGCTTCGTTTTTCGATTTTACCGATGTGGAACATATTTCACGTTATTTTAAAAAGACCAAAGGAATTGGTCTGCGCGAATTTCGCAAGCTTCATCAATTACGTTGATATTTCCTCTTTACTGTAAATTTTTCAAGACCGCTAAGCAGCATATCATCAATTAGCTATAAATCTATATTGCCGCAAAGTTGGCAGGTGTTAAAATATTAGTAATTTGCGCAATTTGGTTAAAAAAAAGTTAGAAGTGGCTTTTATTCTAAGTGCAAAGTCACTACTATTCAATAGGATTTTTTGATAGTTGTTAACCATATTTTTAAGGGGGTGAATATGAGAACAAAGTTACACTATTTGTTGCCTATTTTTCTTTTGCTGGTTGGAAGTTTGTTTGCTCAAGTTGATCCGGGCTCGGCTAATTTAATTCACTTATGGACCTTCGAGGACGGCACCCTCGACGACAAGGTCGGTATAGCTCATGGCGAAGTTAACGGTGAAAACGTATTTGTTGAGGATGGAGACCTTGTCGCCTATGCGAATGATACAGGTATAGGAGACTCATGGGTTGACTTGCCTGGTTGGGCTATTGATATAGGTGGTACTTGCGATGAGGTTGCGGTTGCAGCCTGGTTCACGCCGGATGGCGCGTACAATATCGAGTGGAACACAGTTTGGTTTTTTGGCGATGATGGACAAGGTGCCGGTACGGGTTCCGATGGGATGGCCCTGCAAGCTCGCCGGGGTGACGGTCACGCGCGTTTCTGGTTCACAGCCGGTGCGCCAGCAGGATATAATGCCGAAGATGGCGTGAATGATGATGCCTACGGCAATTATAATAACGACGAGTTGTATCACGTTGTCTGTCAGGTCAATACCGATGGCGAACTCATGATGTACCATGACGCAGAATTAGTCGGCATCACTCCGCTGACGACCAATCCTGCGACGGGTGACATTAAGAGCATCTATGATATCAGCCCAAACTTCGCCCGTTTTTGTACTAGTACCTATGCCACAGATAATTGCTGGGTGGGCAGGATTCATGAGATATCGATTTTCGACAAAGCGTTAACCGATGACGAGATTCTTTTTCTTTTTAATGCGGGTGTGGATGGATACCCGGGTACCGATACTACTAATGCTGTCAAAAACGAGACCGCACGGCTTCCCCAAGCATTCAGCCTGGCACAGAATCATCCCAATCCCTTCAATCCGACTACAGAGATCAGCTATTCTTTGAAACAGAGAGAGCAGGTAAAGCTGATTGTTTGCGATATATTAGGCAGAGAAATAGCTACGCTGGTAGATGGATTTCAGGATCAAGGTACGTACAATATTACATTTAATGCCCAGGACTTAACCAGCGGAATCTATTACTACCAGTTACGGACTTCAACAGGTGTTTTGACCAAAAAGATGATCTTGATGAAATAAGTAGGATCTTCCAATAGATATTTGGCAAATTCCGGTTATTTTTACGAATAATGCCGGGGCAAACAATTGCTCCGGCATTATTTAATAGGGGGTGTTGGTATATCGGAAACGATCAGGCGCTATGCATTAAACCAGATAACCTAAAATCTCAAATTGTTAATTAGCAATAATGACAAAACAAAAAAAGGCAAAGAAGCAAATCAGGCTTACTAAATCCAAAAAAGTTGTTTTTAGTTTTGTACTGGTAATATTACCAATCTTAATTCTATTGCTATTTGAGTTGTTTTTACGTTTGATTAATTATGGTGATAATCCTAACCTGTTTATTAACAATCCATTGAAAAATTACCAGGAAAATAAGATTGTAAATCCTGAGATTGGCAAAAAATATTTTAAAAAGTTTCAATATACTCGTCCACTACATGATATGTTCAGGAAAGAAAAACCTAAAAATGGTTTTAGAATATTTGTGCTGGGCAGCTCAACGGTAGTTGGCTTTCCTTACGAAGAGAACCTGGCGTTTTCAAAAATTCTATATGAACGATTACAAGACAGTTACCCGGATAGATATATTGAAGTCATCAATACAGCTATCACAGCAATAAACAGTTATACTTTACTGGACTATATTGATGATATTTTAAAGGAAGAACCGGATGCTATTCTGATTTATGCCGGGCATAATGAATTTTACGGAGCTTTTGGCATTGGCTCTATTGAAAAAACATACAGGTCAAGGGCATTGACTTTCCTACATTTGGATCTTTTATCTTTCAGGGGCTATCAATTATTACGAAATACAATTAATAAAATTCGTGAGTTCGTAGCTGGCAACAAACCTGAAGAATTTGTCAAGGGCACCCTGATGGAATTAATCGTGGATAATAGGGAAATAGCCTATAAAAGCGATGTATACGCTACCTGTATCGAAGAGTTCAGAAGTAACCTGGAAAGCCTGTTATCAAAAGCTGCAAAAAGGAATGTGCCCGTGTTTTTAAGTGAAGTTGTGAGCAATATTAAAGATTTACCGCCATTTTGCTCAGTGGCAACCGATTCATATCCGGCTGCTGCGGAAATATTTAACGAGGCGAAAAAATATGACAAGAATCGGGATTTTAATAAAGCCCGGGGAAACTACTATCTGGCGAAAGACCTGGACTGCGTCAGGTTCAGGGCATCCGAGGAGATAAATGAAATTATTCATGATTTGGCTGGTCAATACGATGCTGCGCTGGTTCCCATGAAAGCGTATTTTGAGGAAGCTTCGCCAAATGGACTTATAGGCAATAATCTCATAACCGAACACGTTCATCCCAATATCGACGGATGCTTTTTAATGGCCGAAGCCTTTTATCATGAAATAGTCGATTCAAAATTAATCGCTGATAAGGTCGAGCCGATCTACTTTAAGAATTCAGACTATTATAAGAAAAATTGGGCGTATACCAATCTCGATAGCATGATTGCCGTTCATAAAATAAATAGTCTGCGCAGTTATTGGCCTTTCAAGCCATTAGATAACTCGTCCCCCGATTACCTGGATACCTATAAACCTGGATCAAAGGTTGATTCCATAGCATTTGCTTTTGTGAAAAGCTCTGATCCGGATATTCATGGTGCCCATCTGAAAATGGCGGAATTTTACGAAGTAAAAGGGAATTATTTCAAGGCATTCAAGGAGTATCATGCGGCCATAAAATGCAACCAGTTCTATGTAAAAGATTATCTCGAAGCGGCCAGTTGCCTGATGCATACCAACGATTTTTCTTTGGCGCTGCAATTTTATAATCAATCGTTGCAATTACAGGAAACATTTATTGCTTATTACAATAAAAGCGAAATACTTTTTCTGAGGGGAGACTATGCGGAAGCTATTAATACCTTGAATAAAGCCCTTGAACTAGAAAACACTCCAGAGTCCCGAGAAAAGGTATTGAAGAAGATGTACAAAATCTATTTTTATTCGGGAAATAAAAATAAAATGTTCGAAACCTTGGCTGAAATAAGAAAAATAGATCCCGGCTATCAGCCGGCTTTTTCCGCGCATAAAAAGAGTTTTGCCTTCTTAATTCCAGTGCAAGTTAAAGATCAGGTTGAAAACGCTTATAGATTATACAAGTCCGGTGATTTTGACCAGGCTCTCGCAGAATTTCTGCTTTCACTCGAGATAAAAGCAACACCTCTGGCAAATCGTTGCGTTGGTGATATCCTGTTTTCCAGGAACAACAGCAAAGCGATTATATATTATCAAAGAGCCTACCCCGGTTATAAATATGATGTCGACTTTTTAGTAAATCTGGCAATTCTTTACGTGCAGAATAAATTAGAAAAGAAGGCTTATGAAGTTTTAAATGAGATCAAACAACTTGATCCGGGAAATGAAAAAATACAGCTGCTCGAAGAGAGCGTTCGGCAACTATGAAAATACTTTTAGTTTTCAGTCGTTAAAAAACATAATGGAACTGTAAGACTTAGGATAATGCTTAATAATTTTTATATTCACAGACGGAGCGGGAGTAATATTTTCAGCATGTCATTTGAAAACAGGAAAGTGTTTAGGTAATGGATCAACCAATTTGAATTTACTACTCCCATAATGCTGGAATCAGAGACGATGATGCCAATCAAAACCAAAGCAGGAATTCTCTTTTTGTTAGTTGGTTTATTCAATGTTTTCGATAGTAACGCTTATGAGATGATTGAAAATGGCATATCTCTTCGGCCGCAAAATCATCCACTGACAGGCGTAAAGAAGTTGATCATAAAAGTGTATGCGGATGATATTATTCAGGTCATCGGATTACCCGGGGATACCAGTTTTATTCCAATGAGTCTTATAACATCTGGTATGAAGCTGTCAAAAATCACGGCGAAAGTGGAAAAATCCGCGGATGAAATTCATATCAAGACTAACAAGCTGAAAGTCATCGTCAATGAATACGATGGGCGGCTGATCATCAAAAATATTGAAGGTGAAGTCCTTCTGCAGGTGGGACTCAGCCAGATTATTCCCGACACTGTCCTCGATGAAAAAGTCTATAACATCCAACAAGCATTTCAATTGGCGGATGACGAGGCATTGTACGGTTTGGGACAGCATCAGGAAGGAGTATTCAATTGGCGCGGTCACTATGTCGAATTATTTCAGCATAACATGCGAGCCGTTGTGCCGTTTTTATTATCCACGATGGGATACGGCATACTTTGGGATAATTACTCTTATACCAAATTTAATGATACGCGTTACGGTTCATATATCTGGTCTGAAGTTGGCGATGCGCTCAACTACTTTTTTATCTACGGACCTGAACCGGATACTGTCATCCAAAACTATCGTGAGCTCACGGGCAGGGCACCATTATTCCCTAAATGGACTTATGGCTATATCCAATCGAAGGAAAGATATAAAACCCAGCAGGAGATTCTCGATGTTGTCCAAAAATACCGGGATCGCCATATTCCAATCGATTGTATTGTCCTGGATTGGCAGTATTGGGATGACGTTCATTGGGGCCAAAAAAGTTTCAACAAGGAACGCTTTCCCAATCCGCGATCTATGATGCAGACGCTTCATTCCGATTATCACACGCATTTAATGATTTCCGTATGGCCGAAGATGTCTGTCCGATCATCCGATTGTGCCGAGATGATCCAACATCAAGGATTTTTATATCCCGATGACGGTAGTCCGTTTTACGATGCATTTAATGCAGATGCGCGGGCATTATACTGGGAACAGGCAAACAAAGGTTTATTCTCCAAAGGGATTGATGCCTGGTGGTGTGATGCAACCGAGCCGGAGTTAGACGGTTGGGATTTAAACAGTGATGCGTATCGAATAAAAATGAAGCCAAAGCTCGGCTCGGGGGCGCATTACCTGAATGCCTATTCACTGATGCATTCCAAGGGGATTTATGAAAATCAACGGCTCACTACAGATAAAAAGAGGGTCGTCAATTTAACCCGCTCTGCCTTTGCCGGTCAGCAAAAATACGCTACTATCACCTGGTCGGGTGACATTGTCGCTAAGTGGGAAGTATTCAAGAATCAAATTCCGGCGGGATTGAATTTTTGTATGTCGGGTCTGCCCTACTGGACGACGGATATTGGGGCTTTTTTTATTCAATCTGCCGGGATCGGT
>Ga0315548_1001478_pt1 | contig 19752 bp, 18 predicted proteins | sample SalMarSW160110MG_2_FD_202540 | JGI IMG/M metagenome (GOLD analysis project Ga0315548, IMG submission 202540) | Salt marsh sediment microbial communities from the Plum Island Ecosystem LTER, Massachusetts, United States - Salt Marsh Sediment SW1601-110 ...
CCTTGCTCTTAACTCTCTCTTCCATGAAAACCCTCCTGTTGAATCAAATGGATGCAAGTATGACATGCTTGGTATAGCATAATTGTAACTAAGGTATTTAAGTTTATGTGATTCAGGCCTCGACCATCCATAAGGACTTGCAGCCGTTTTCTGAAATGCCAATTCGGGAACAGCAATAAATAAAAGTTCCTGGGGAGGGGATTTCAATATGAAGACATCATCTCAATATCTGGAAGAGAAGCTGGCAGAAATAAACAGCAGACATCCTGAGCAGAGGAGGCATGTCGAGAGGTTCCTGGAAGACTGCCGGCTCTACAACCTGTGCGACACCAGAACGCTTGAGTACGTCCGGATGATTTCCCGGATTCTTGACCACTTCAAGGGGAGGGAGCTGGAGAAGCTCACGTCAGACGACATCGACGGCTTCATCCTGAAGATGAGGGCCGTTAAGAAGTATGTGCAGTACAGGGGGACGAAGAAGACATGGAAGAACAAGCCATACTCCGAGTCATACATCGAGTTCATCAAGCAGGCCCTGAAGGTCTTCTTCAAGTCGGTGCATCAGATAAGGAGAAGGCGGGTCTATCCCGAATGTGTAGAACACATCACAGTGAGGGGGGTCGATTGCAGCGTCACGCCTGACCAGCTCCTCTCCGTTGACGAAATAAGAAGGATAGCCGAAGCCTGCGAAAACCTCCGGGACAAGGCCTGGACATGGGTCCTGTTCGAGAGTGGAGCACGCATATCGGAGCTTCACGGGCTTAACAGGGGCGATGTCACCTTTGACGACTACGGCGCGAAAATCTATGTCAAGACGGCAAAAATGAGGAACGGCAGCCCGCCCAGAAAGAGGCAGATACGTCTGATAGCGTCAGCGCCATGCCTCGCCCTCTGGATGAAAAGCCTTGAAGGCAGGGGCGATGATTTTCCGGTCTGGTGCAGTCTGTTCAGGAAAAACAGCAGTAAGCGGGTCGTAAAGAACACGCTGGACTGCGCCCTGAGGCAGGCAGCGAAAAGGGCAGGGATAAACAAGCCAATCCACGCGCATCTGCTCCGTCACAGCCAGGCCACTCTCGATGCCCGGAAGCTCACAACCCCCTTGGCAAACAAAAAATACGGGTGGGCCAAGAACTCCTCGTATTTCCTGTATTACACCCACCTGAGTGACGAAAGCTATGACGAAGCGGTCCTGGAGGCAAACGGCATCGGCATCAAGGCCACCACCGAGAAGAAGCTGAATTCGATAGACTGCCCAAGGTGCCGCGAAAGGAACACACCAAGCAACTTCTGCGCCCGGTGCGGATTCCCCCTCAATGACAAGTCGGCATGGAAGGCCCAGGAGGAATCCAGGGAGGCAGTCAAGATATACCGAACTCTCAAGTTCCTAGCAGACAAGCACCCCGATGTCAGGGAAACGCTATCCAGAACGTTGGCCCTTGAGGTGACAAAATAGAATAACTCTTAAGTCCGAGGCTTCGTGTAAATAATTGATTTATTTTTTGCTCAACTTTTCCTTTTTTGCTGTATTTTTATCACGGGATAGCATTTGGATACAAAAAATAAATGATACAGCTATTATAACTACTATTACAATCCAAAAATTAGCATCAAATTCTTTAATTTGTATTAGAAATAAGACAGCAAAAACAAAAGCCAGTAAAGCAAAAATTACCACATAAGCAAGCCTGTCTGCTTTAGGCAACTTTTCTACTATTTCCTTTTTTGGCTCTAATTTTATGCCGGGGGCTTTAATTTTAACCTTTGTATCCATAGTAGAATGCCGCAAGCCCGAATATAATTGCGATTACCCCCAATATAGTTTGATATAGTTGAAACGAAGAAATTGAGAGTAATCCAACCAAAAACGACATTCCCCCGACGAATCCCAAACCTGCTCGCAATATATGTTTCATAGGTTCTTTTTGTTTTTCGGCTTTTAAATGTTGACTTACGAAAAGCTTAAATACCAAGACAGATTAAGACTAAATCATAGGTTAATTGGTGGTGGAGAACCGAGTAATAAGGCCGCTCAGACGACCTAGTGGTTCCGTGAGGTCCCTGTTTCTTGCCTTCGCCGTCTCAATGAGACAGGTGGAAGCATGGAAGATAAAACAATAAAGAAAATACTTGAAGTTACGCCAGGGGACAAGCTTTTAGCGGAGCTGGCCAATTTTTATGACTCAAAGCTCAGCCCTAGGCAGAAATAGGGAGATTGAGATGGGCACAAAGAAATGTTCGAGGTTCGATTTTGCAAGGGTAGTCACTGAACGAGCCTCACAGAGGCTGGGGCAAGACCGAATACATCGACGTGATCTTTATCGCTATCTCGGCCAGACATTCCACTTGCGAAGGGTCGAATCAAAAGAGCTTCTAAAGGAACTTGTTGGACGGGGCCTTGTAGAGGATTCCAAGCGTGGCATAGTTATCAAATGGATAAAGGACAGGGTGGGTGAGGAAACATGAGAAGGTACATGCCCCCAGAATCTGCCGGGGATTGCGATAAATCCATGAAATATATCGAGATTCGGCTGAAATTAGTGGTCAAGCCCTGCTATGCTTGCGATAGGCTTATTGTTTATGGCGAAGGGCTCTCTCCTACTAGGCTGGAGAGGGTCTTGAAGGAAAGGCTGAAAGGTGCAAGACTATGAGCATAGGGCTAAATCTGGGATATGAAGAGCCATTAGCTTTGAAAATAAGCGAAGAAATTAGTGAGTTAATGATAATCAGTTTTACAAAAACAACTGAGAAAACAAGTTGGTTAAAAACCGAAGTGATGATAAACGGCAACATTCACACAACATCTTCACGCAAAATGTCCAGTTTATATTGGTGATAGTATGACCACTCAGAATGAAATAAGAAGCATTGTTATTGCTAGCCTAAAAGAAAGACCGATGACTCGATACGAGCTTCAAAAGGAAACAGGACTGTCATTCTACTGCATAAAGAACAACATCGAATACTTGGAAAGATTAAAGGTGATAGGAAGAAAGAGCGTTAAGATAAAAGGCAAAGCGGAGGAGATTTGCTGCTATACGCCGAAATATTGGAAAAGATTATAGCACAGTGTGGCGTAGGTGGGAGAATTTGGGTCCGCTACATGCGTGTCAAGGGAGATCGGAAATGATTCTTTATAGATGGATATCGGCGATCAGGCTAGGGCATTCGAAAACAATCAAAGGTTCATGGTTGGGTACCAAGGGGGATTCAGGATGGGATGCAAAAGGAGCTTCATTGAGCTTGAGGATATGATTGTAGAATCCCTGAAGAGCTTTCCCAAGAAGGATTGGGAGATCTCGGAGAGGCTGAACATTGATTTCTACTCTGTTAAACGGAGACTAGCAAGGCTAAGGGAAAGGGGCGCGGTTGTGAAAGTGAACGAGCTCTGGCACTGGTTGCCCCCAGAGAAGAGAACTATATGTGATAATAATGACTGAGACAGTGTGGGACCGATTCAATAAGCATGAACAATACAGCATGTAGCAGATTATACTCAATGACAAGCACAAATGATAACAAATTCTTTTTAAGTATGATTTCAATTCATTAAACATGGGTTCGGCATACAGTAAGGCCACAAGAAAAGACATATCCACAGAAGATTTACTGGAAAAATTCAAATCTGTATATAAAATATTAAATAAAATTCTAATACACCCAAATTCTGATTGGAAAACCAAGATATATGTCAACTCCGCACTTTCATATTTTATAAAAGCAAATGACGTAATACCCGAAGAACAACTAAATAAAGAAGGTTATGTAGACGATTACTATATTTCTTTATTAATATTGAGGGACTTAAACATTTATAGATCTGAGCTTATTAAGAATATTTTTTATAGTTACATAATTGAAGATGTAAATGAGTTTCTTGATAACGAAATAGAATATTGTGAATCTATTCTTGGAAATAAAATAGTGGCAATAAAAAAAATGTCCGCATTTAATTCATTAGATAAATTCGATATAGCAAATAAGAATGTAGATGAGAGAATCTCAGAAAAATTAGATATTAGATCTCGACTCATTGGGATGATTGCCTTCTTTCATAATGAACTTCTTCAAAGAAATAACATAACATATAAAGTTGGTTTATTGAAACAACTTAGCGAAACTGAGGATTTTTTTGATATTCAGAGAGTATGTGTAAAATATAATATATCCGATCCCGTAATATCTGAAATTGATGAAATAAATAACATTAATGGAATATTCTTCAATTACGAAGACAAATTAAAAAAAGTTGAATATGATGATTCGAAATCTAAAGAGCTGATTAAGTATTCGTTGCCAATCTTCAAAACCCTATGCAATATCATTTCAGATCCTAAATGTAATGATTTTGAAAAACATGAAATAAATTGTGCATTAGCATATTTTGGATTAATTGATGATGTTCTCCCCGATTCTTTGAAGGGGGCGATAGGTTTCATAGATGACTTATTCATGGGATCTTTTGTTTTATTCGATTTATTAGAAAAAGATAATAAATTGGTCTTAAGAAATCTTTTTAGTAATTTTAGTTCAGATGATATTCATTTTGTTTTTGAAAATTCTTTTGAAGTTGTTGAACAAAATATTGGGAAGATAATTAATCTATTAGGATTAAAGGGGCTCCTAAGTTATTATGAATTATATTTCTCAAAACAGCATAATCATAGATACGTTGAGCAAATTATTAATGATAGACTGAAAGCTATTCTTGTTGATCTTTCCTATATGTACTTTGAGAAAAAAGATATTATCAATAAAAGATTAGAACCACCAAGAATTGAAATAATTATTAAATCTAGAATGAATCAAAAAGAAAAAGACAAATTGAATAAGCTTATAGAGATTTCTTCAGAATTATCTTATAATAGAAATATTAGTGAAGAGAATTCAAAAAGAAATAAGGAAGAATTAGAATTGCTTTTATTGAAGCAAAAAATTCTTTGTGATTAATATGACAAATTTCAAACAGATCGATAAAAAAATAAAATCCACATATTATACGTCAGATAGTGATACTATAAAAGACTTTCTTGCTCCTGTATTGAGTTGCTCTAAAATTTATAAGAGAGCAACCTATAGTTTTAGCTCTAGTATATTCTCTCTCATTAATAGAGCTTTAATCAGTGTTATACAAAATAACTGCAAAATTTATTATATTGTTGGAACCGAGATGCGTTCAGAAGACATCGAAGCCATCGAGAAAGGAGTAAAAGATAAAAAGGGGATTATTGAAAAAGAAATTTTGAAAGAGTTTGGAGAAATAGAGAGCTTGATAATAAAGCTAGACAAGTGGAGTCAGGATATTTACAGATTTAGATTACAAGTATTAAGTTATCTGATTTCTAAGAAAATTCTAAATATTAAAGTAGGTTTTGTTTCTAAACATGGAAAAATCAGAAATCCGATTAAATATAAATTTCATCCAAAGATAATGATCTTTACTGATTTTGAAGGAAATACTATCGTAACAAACGGCTCTATCAATGAGAGTCTGGGAGGCCATAGTCATAATGAAGAAACATTTGATGTCTTTAAAGGTTGGAACAACGGCACCGTTGATCATTTCAATAGACACTACAATAAATTTAATGATTATTGGGAGAATAAAGCGGAAAACATTACAACATTCGATATCAATGATTTAATAGAAAATGAAATTCTTAGAAAATATAAACCAAAATTCAGTTCAAAAACAGAGATTTTTGAGATTGAAAAGAAATTAAATGAATTAATGAGAAAGGAAAATCCCGAAAAAATTATTGATGAAGATTTTACTGAAGGCGGATATAAATTTCCACCTTTACGGGCTTATCAATTGAAGGTGATTGATAATTGGTTTAAATTACACAAAAAAGGAATTTTTTCTTTAGCAACCGGTGCTGGAAAGACAATTGCAGCTCTTTATACAATAAAAAGATGTCTGCAAGATAATGAAAGATTGGCGATTATAATAGTCTGCCCTTACAAAGCATTATGTGAACAATGGGTTGATGTTATCAATTATTTCACCGATTTCAAGCCAATTCTCGCTTATCATAATAAAGAATTATGGTTTAGTACGATTAAACATAAAGTATTATCTTTTAGAATGAGAAGTTTGGACAGAATTTTTGTTGTAACTACGATGGATACGTTCTTTAGTAAAACTTTTCAGGAAACTTATTCAGAAATATGGAATAATACTTGTGTAATTATAGATGAATGTCATCATATAGCAAGCATATCATATAAAGGACTATTAAACGATAATATTGCATTCAGATTGGGTCTTTCCGCAACACCAGAGAATGAGATTAGTGAAGAAGGAAATAAAGTTCTTTATAGATTTTTCGAAAAAATTATACCTGATGAATATTCCTTAGGTGAGGCGATAAAAGACGGTGTTCTCTCTAAATATAACTATCATCCTATAATATCGGAATTGGATAATGAAGAAAAGGGAAATTTCGAAAAAATCCTAATTGAAATACTAAAAGCTAAGCAAGAATATAATCAAAAAAAGCTATTTGAACTTTATAACAAAAGAGATCAGTTTCTTGATGAAGCTAAGACAAAGTTGCCCCTACTAAATAATTTATTGAATAAAATAAAAAACATCTCTCATGCAATAATATATTGTTCAGGCAATGAACAACTCAAACAAGTGTCTCATATACTAAAAGATAATAATATAATTTTCGGCAGGATAACTGCTCAAGAAAAGAGTCCCAAAGATAGGAGAATCATTCTTGATCAATTTCGAAAAGGTCGAATAAAAGTATTATTAGGCATTAGAGTTCTTGATGAAGGATTAGACATTCCTGCCGTTAAAACAGCAATTATTCTAAAAAGTTCAGCACGGACAAGACAATCAATACAGAGAAGAGGAAGATGCCTAAGAATATTAAAAGATGAAAAAGGACATGTCATCCATAAAGATGTTAATATATATGATTTTATTGTAATTCCAAAATATGAATTTGGATCTCAAGTAAACCAAGTAAATCAAGAGCTTATAAATGCAGAGATTAAAAGAATAAACGAATTTATATCACTTTCAAATAATAAAGAAGAAGCGAAACAAATAATTTATCAAAGAAATAAAAATATTATATAGGGGATATGAATGAAAGAATTTGAAAATCGGTTAACAAGATTGGGATGTTCTCAGGAAGTGCAAAGAATAATATTGACGGCAATAAGAGAAGTTAAACTAAGGCAGGATAAACCCAAAGATAAAGAAATTACAAATCTAATTCAAAAAGAACTTTCGAGGTTGATGAAAAATGAAGATTAAGGAGGTTAGGTTAAAGAATTTTAAATCGTATAAAGATGAAAAAATTATTCTAAGTACTTCTAGCGAAAAGAATGTTACACTCATATTTGGTGCAATGGGGGCTGGAAAAAGTTCTTTATTCCAGGCAATTAATTGGTGTCTTTATGGTGACTTAGTAGAAGGGAGAGGAAATACAATTGCAGATATGAATGATATTGCTGGGAAATATCTTCTTGATGAGCTTGATGAACATGATACAGGAGAAGTGACTATTGAGATAGATTTTGAACATGAAGGTTATGACTATTTTCTTTCAAGAACTGCTTTCTTTGTTAAGGAAGGATGTAAATTAATATATAAAAAAAGAAATGATGCAGTCACATTAAATATAACATCCAATTCTTCTGATCCAAGAACATATGATAAAGATCAAGCATCCACTATTAATAGATTAGTTACAGCTATTTTACCATTCTCCGCAAGAGAATACTTTCTTTTTGATGGAGAAAAATTGGACTCTTTTTCAAAAATTGACCAGAAAAAAGAGATAAAAAATGCAATAAAAGAGGTATTAGGATTAACTGATCTAGAATATGCACGGGAACATCTTCAATTAATTGAAAAGAATCTACGAAGAAAATATTCTGATCTTGAAAACTCAGATGAAATAAATACAATAAATAAAGCCATAGAGGAGAACGATTCCAAGATATCAGAGATTGCATCAAGAATTAATGAATTAAATAAACAACTTGATGATGCTCAGCTTGATTATAAGGAAAATGAAGAAGAGTTAAATTCATTTCAAAAAGAACAAGATAACATAAGAAGAAGAGGGGAATTAATGAAGAAGAGGGATGAAAATATTGAATCCCTGAAAGAAAGGAGAAAAGCATTAAGAGATCTATTAACAACGGCGTATATATCATATGGGAGAAACATTTTAAATGATTCAATAGGATTGCTTGGAAAATGGCAAAAAGAAGGTAAGTTTCCTGCTGAGTATTATAATAAGGATTTTATCGATAACATTCTAAGAAATATGAAATGTTTCTTCTGGAAGTTTGAAAAAAATAGTAAAGAACATAACTTCTTTCTAAAAGAAGCTGAAAGGCTAAAATCTTGGAATAGGAATATCCAAGATGAACTTACACAAATCTTCGCTGATTTAAAGAAAGAGGATCAAAAAGCCGAAGTCCTATATAGGGATATTAAAAGAGAACATGGTGATTTTGTATTAATTCAAGATTCAATTGAGGGAATAAAACAGGAATTAAGTGAACTGAATAAAATTATTACCTCAAAAATAACAGACGAAGATATGAAAAGATGTAACGAATTACATACTGAACTAGATGGACGTATAAGAAAATTAAAAAATGACATTTTTCTTAAAGAACAAAATAAAGATAGATTAGAAGAATTTGGAAAACGATTTAGTAAACTGCTTTCTTCCGAGAAGGCTAAAACAAATGAAGGAAAGAAGGTTAAGAAAAAATGGGATATCGTAAAAGACTCAATTATTTCTCTAAATTTACTTTATGATGAATTTACAAATGAAAAAAGAATTGAAATCGAAAAATTAACAAGTGAATTATTCAAGGCACTCTTTTGGAAGAAAAGTCATTTTACTAATGTGAAACTGAATAAAGACTATAAACTAATCATTTTTGATAAATGGGATGAAGAAGGTAGAAAGACATTCTCTGCAGGAGAAAGAGAAGTTCTCAGTCTCTCATTTGTTACGGCTCTTGCTAAGTCTGCCAGTAGGAACGCACCATTTCTTATAGATACTCCATTTGCTAGAATATCTAAGGAACCCACTGATAATATTTCTGAGAATCTACCTCAGCAACTAAGCCAGCTAATATTATTTGTGACAGATAAAGAGTTGACGAAAAATGCTGAAGAAGCATTCTTAAAAAAATGTGATAATGTATGGACTTTAATGTTTAATGAGAAAACATCAAGAACCGAAATACGGGAGGGCAAGCATGTCAAATAGAGTAGTTAAAAACAAAGTCAAAAAAGAGGATTCAAGAAATCCACCGATAATGATAGACGTCAAGTTTAATGAAAAATACAATAGTTATGCTAATCCTCAACGAAAAGATTCTGAAAAGAAAAAAGAAGTATTCTTTGCTAGAATGGTCGATTTATTCATGTTGGCAATGATTCATGGATTCAAGACAGATTTCAGCAAGCCTTTGGGAAAGAAGACAGACATTTTTAAGTGGAGTAATTTCAAGGAAGAAGATATTCTATTAATTAAATCTATTTGTCTACTCGAAACAAACAAAAATCATGATAATGGTCCGGATATCATTAACTCAAAATCCGAGATGGTAAAAATTATCCAGGAATTCGCTAATGGGGGATTTAGCGATCTGATGGAGAAGTTTGAGGAATCTCCAGACTTAGAAGCTAATTTTATGAATCTATTAGTAACCGAGTTGGAAGAATAAATAATTTAGATTCTTTCAAGTCTTTTAACCCCATCTAATATTATTTCAATTGTTTTATCAACTTCTTCTTCTGTAGTAAATCTTCCCAACCCAAACCTAACTGAAGAGAATATCCTCTTATCATCAAAGCCTAAAGCCTTTAACACATGGGATGGCTCAACATAAGTGGTTGTGCATGCAGAACCAGTTGAGATAGCAAGCTCATTCTTGACCATATTAATTAAAGCTTTGTTCTCGATCCCAGGAAAGTATACATTAAGATTGTGCGGTAGTCTGTTTCTTGGATGACCATTTAACTCTGTTCCTTTAATAGCAGATGAGAACTCGGACAGCATTTTTTGTGTCCGTTTTCTGTTTTCAAGACCGTCCTTTTCCATTTCTTTCTTTGCAATCTCAAGCGCTTTTCCGAACCCGACAATAGAGGGAACATTAAGTGTCCCAGAACGTAGTCCCTTTTCGTGACCTCCTCCATAAATTATCGGAGATATCATTGTTCTGGGATTACTTCTTTTGACATATAATACACCAATCCCCTTTGGTCCATAGATCTTGTGACCAGACATTGACATTAGATTGATATTCATGTCTTGAACATCAATTGGAATGTGCCCAGCGGCTTGAGCGGCATCTGTGTGGAAATATATATCATGATCTCTAGCGATTTTCCCGATCTCTTTTATGGGAGCAATTGTACCGATTTCATTATTGGCTGCCATTATTGATATTAGAATTGTTTTGTATGTAATGGAGTTCTCCAGTTCTTCAATATCAACTTCTCCGTATTTATTAACAGAAAGATATGTAACTTTCTTGCCAATAGATTCCAGGTATTTGCAGGTATCCAGAACAGCTTTATGTTCAGTTTTGCATGTAATAATATGATCTCCTTTGTCTCTTAATTTATTGGCAATGCCATGGATAGCGATATTATCTGATTCGGTTGCACCGCTTGTAAAAATTATCTCATCAGGTTTTGCATTGATTAATCCTGAGATTTGTTCCCTGGACTCCTGGACAGCTCTCGATGCCATTAGTCCATACTGATGATCAATGCTAGCAGCATTGCCATATTCTTTCGAGAAGAAAGGCAACATCGCATCAACAACTCTGGGATCAACTGGTGTTGTTGAATGATAATCCATATATATGATCTTATTCAAGAGCAATCACCCTTTAATGGAGGAAATATATTCTGAATATCTGATAAACTCTTAACTCGAGGATATATCATATCCACTCCCCTGTTTATGTGAGCCTTAAAGAATTTCAAGAGATCCTTTTCAGGATCATATCCATCATTAATTAACCGCTCTTTTAGTAGAGAGATAAAGAGCATATCATATTCTCCTGTCAATGTATATCGGTTAAATTCCTGGCCACCATCATTATACTTACTTGTATCTGGTGGTATAGGATCACTGAGTGAATAACAAAACGCAAATCTACATAAAATGTTTGGAGTTAGCCCAGTTCTTCCTTTAAGAATGCTTAATCTGTGGGTTGCTTCTGTACTTATCCGAATTCTGTTAAAGGACATATCACATCATCCCTCCTTTCCAGAAATAACTTGGAGTCACGCTAGTCTTGTAAGATTTCACATCAAAGTTTAGATGATATGTGCCTGATACATATTTCTGAAGTCTTTCAAAATATTCTTTATCCACTTCAGCATCTGTTGAGAATACAATTATTTGATGGCTAACAAACGGAAAGAAATTATCAACAAGATTCTTTCTATGTTCACTATCAAGTCTTCCAAGAGGTGTATCTATAATGAATGGGAGAATTCTTTTTGAGATCTTTGCTAAGGTCCACAATGTAGCGACTGCATAGATTTGCTTTTCTCCGGCTGCAAGATATTGTTTATTTATTTTCTTTCCATTCTTCCCTATTAGAGTTATTGAGAACTTGTCTGAATCGACGTCAATCTTATCAACAAAACCTTTCTTATGCGAAATCTGATTTAAACAAGATATGAATTCTTTCTTGAAGTCATCAATTTTTTGCTGTCTTAGTTCCTTTGAATAGTCATCGAGTACTTTCCTTATAGAAGATATTTGTTTTGTTTGATTGCTGATATTCTCCATTCTTTCCATTTCCTCATTATTTTTTCTTAGTTTTCTTTGTGCTTCTTGCAGTCTGAATTCTACTTTCCTGATATTCTCGTCTATTGCATTTATTTTTGCAGTTTGATCACCGAGTTCAACATTCATTACGTTCAGCTTCTTTATGTGTCTTTGAAGTACCTCGTCTGAAGGGGCTTTGAAAATAAAGACCTCGATACCCTGTCTGGTTCTTGTTAGATCTTCTAGTTCATTTATCAAATTAGAGAGTTTCCTATGTGATTCTTTACTCTTATTTATCCTGTCCTGAATTTTATGAAGATCTTTGGATGACAAATGATGTTTGATATCACCCATCTCTTTCTTTGAAGTCCCAATATTATTCTCGAGGCCTTTGAGTATTTCAGAAATCAGCTTCTTCCTATCCTCAATATCAATATTTAGCTCTTTGAAGATCTTGAGATCTTCTATGCTTTTTTTAAGTTGTCTTTTGCTTTTATGAACAGCCTTAATGATATTATCAAAACCAGTTTCCTCTTCCTCTTCTTTTAATCTTGATGATAAAGTATCGCAGAGGTTTGGTACAATGGCAAAAGGTAAAGCATTATGACAAAGTTCTCGTATCCTTTCCTTAACGATCACAATCTTTTGATCTATCTCCTTCCCCCTTTCCTTGAGTTTATCCCTTTTCTTTGCATATAATCCACCTTCGTTTGATATGTTTTGTTCGAGAAGCTCAATCTGGCCTTTTATCTGATCGATTCTACTCTTTGATTGGGCTCTATCTTGAGCTAGAAACTCTAGTTCTTTATTTAGGGTTTTTTCTTGATATTTCAAATCCAACAATTCTTTTTCAAATTTATTATTAGAACCATTGATGAGTTTAGCACCGTATATTCTAAGGTCTGTTTGCAGGCTCTCAACAATATCCAATCCAGACAATTGATTAAAGAACTTTGCGAGTTGAATGGTATCATCTGAAGCTAAATTCATGATCTCTTCACCATCAAAAAAAAATAATCTAGAAATTCCAGGAGGAATAATGCCATTAATAAACTCTTGCCATTGCTCAGACTCTGTTGTTTGTAAATATACATCGTTCTTGAATACATTGAAACTCTCATTCAATTCTTGATCATTTTTCGTCCATTTCCTCTTTAAGAGAAATCTATCAATAACTCCAAGATTTGAGTATTCAAACTCAAGTGAAATAGATACTTCATTGGATTCTTCCTTTATATCTGACTTATGAAATCTATCTTTGATGTGTTTCTCGTATACATTCTTTCTCATCTTGATTCCTCTGAAGCCTATTCCATACAAGCATAACCTTATGCTTTCGAATATCGTAGTTTTGCCTGATCCGTTGACACCACCAAACAGAATTATGGGTTTCTTAGTAGTTGTTCTTAAATCAAATTCATTTTTCCCTTCGAATGCACCAAAGTTCTCAATGATCAGTTTTGTTAACTTCATTCAAACACTTCCTTGCTTGATTTCTTCCATGATCTCTTCTTCAGATCTCCATTCCTCGTTCAAGATTTTCTCAATATTCTTGTAAATAGAGGCTCTTCTCTCCATCCCATACAACTGAAGTTCAATATCCAATAGTCGCATTACTAGCTTCGGTGGGATCCCATATCTCAAAGCAATCTTTGAGAGAAGCTTGCTCTCTTTATTTGAAAAGGATCCAACATCATCTATAACCCAGTCCAGATCAGAATTCATCACTTCTCTGTATATCTTTGGTATAGAATCCTCCCAGTCACCTCTTTCCAGTTTCCAGAGTTTTCTGATCTCATGGATTTCATCTGGCTTGATTAATTCAAGGTGAGGATCTGGTCCTAAGGACCTAACTTTCTTCTGAGCTTCGAGTACCTTTCGAAATAGTTTCTTACAGAATTCCAGTTTATATGGACCCCTTGAAATAACGCCGCTTCCATCACTCTTGAAAGTGACTGCCCCAGATCTTCTCTTGTAGCTCCTGTAGATATATTTTTTCTCAGGATCCTGAGTTAAGGCTAGTAGATCACGAATCTCAAGGAGAGGAGCCATCCACTCTTCACCAGAGTCGATAAGAGCTTCCATGGTTTTATCTTTCTGAACTAGTGTACAAACCCAACATCCAAATCTTGAATCACCACAAGATGGAGTCTTGTCATCGATAACTAATGGGCATTCCTTGCTATCACTGGCATTAGAATACATTGCAGCAAGATCTCTATTGTTGCTTCCCCAAGGGTTGGGTGTCTGAAGAAGATATGTCCAAACATCATCAACATCAAAATCCTCAATTGGAGTATAAACAAATGCCCCAGGGAACTTTGAATGTCTTGATAATTGGGTATCTTTGATCTTATACAGACTCATTACTTGAGATCTAGACATGCTCTCTGATTTTCTGACACCGAGTACAAGGATAGCTTCTCCGAATTCGGATACTTTATCTAAAATAAATTTATCCGCGGGTCTGATTTTCATTCTTTCGGTACACCATCGAAACATTTTTGATGGGGCAGGATAACCTCTACCAATCAAGTTTACCCAATAACTATCATTTATTAGAGGGTTTACTTTGTGAGCAGAAAATGGAAGGCCTTCTTTTTTTGATGTATTGTTTATTCTCTCGAGATTTGAATTGATATAATTGATTATATATGGAGTCTCTACAAACGTATCTGAAGATATGACAAATATAGATTTCTTCCTTTTATCATTAGGTAAGTCTTTTATCGCGTACCATATCAATTGAAGTGCAGTTGTTGAGTCTTTTCCACCACTATATCCGATAATCCAGGGCTTCTTATCGCTAAGGTAGAGATCCTGAATTTCCTTGTATATGGTTTTCAAAGACTTTGTATCAAACACTGATTTTTGTTTCGCCTCGACGACGGAACTCATTATCTATCCCCCTCCGCTATTAACTTTCTTCTCCAATCTAATCTCATAATCAGTAAGAGGAACTCCAACAGCTTTTTTCAATTCAATTGCCGTAAGTGTTATGTTGGTCTGAACTGCACTGATCCTTCCACCAACCATTGCCTTTCCTTCCCATGTCCTGTTTGATCTTAACCAATCAATCTTTTCTAGTGAAACCAGTCGCTTCTTCCAATCTGAAGGATATTTTTCAATAAGAGATTCCCCGAAAACACCAAATGCTAGCAACCCAATTCCATGTGAATGAATATAGTCTTTTCTTAGTTCAGCACTTGTGACCTTATTTTCCATCAAAAGTTGCCATTCTTTAACGTGAGATGATACCTCACTCCAGAACTCCTGAGCAAGCTTCCTTTCTTCATCACTTATAGTATATCTCTTAGTTCTCTTGCCTAGCAATTCCTTGGTTGCAGTATAGACGCTGCTCAGAGTAAATAACTTCAGTGATCTATTTGAGATGCTTGTCTTTTCCATTTCAACTCTGCCTTTGAAGATTGGAACACTTTCCGACAAATCTAAACAAAGTTTAGCCATCTCATCCTTATGGTCATATAGAATACCCAGTGACTTTGTTGGTCGGATTGCATGTTTGTTTAGATCTGAAAACATTTGTTGGCTTCGCTTAAGGCCGGCATCAAGGAAAAAGACTACAGACATGGTTTCATTACCTAATTCGGGTCTTATTTTCAAAGCAACTTCAATAGCGGCTCTTCTATGCTGTCCGTCGTTAATCAAAAATTTCGAGCTCATTGGAATTATAAGATAACCAACTTTACTGTTTACTCCACTCTCGTCAATTGGCTGAAACTGAACTTTACCATCAATGGATGCAGTAAGGGATGAGAATGTATAATTTTCAGGATTATCAAATATGTATCGTGACATCTCAGGTATTCTCGCCTTATTCAGCGTACGTTGAGCTCTCAGAGATGCAGGAATCTCTTCTTCATTGAAAACAAATATCTTAGGTATTAGTTTTAGAGGACACATTGCAATGTAGTATTCCCTGCCTGCCTGTATACCTCTTACAGCAGTAAACACATAGTTAAATGGATCATCGGTTTCAATAGATTTCATTGAGAAATTTTTCATATCATATATTTTGTGGAAGTCTTTAAATAACTATTGGAAGTCTACTTCTAATTATTGGAAGTTCCGAATGAATCGGGAAATCTTATTATAAATTTTCAGTTTTTCATCGTAAATATTAATTCTAAATAGAATACTTATAAAATTAATACTATGGTAATAAAATCCCTGAAATTAACAAATTACAAAATCTTCAAAGGAGAAAAAGAGTTTAACTTTGAAAATAACATTACAGTCATGAAGGGAAAGAATGCGAGTGGGAAATATACAATTTTCAATGCTATGATCGATTCTTTAACAATAAGACCGAAAGGGGTACAGTTCATTGCTGATAATATTGATTTATTACAAGATTTAAAGGAAATTGTTTTTATAGATGGAGAGTCTTCATTTAATTTCTTACGTAATTGCAAAATGCCTCAAAAAATCCAAAATATTACATCGTCTTTGGCTATGGGAGAGAAAATGATATTAAATTTTGATTTTTTAATGGCTTTGAGAAAAGCGATGAGAATTGATCTTCCATTAGTTATTGGTGAGCCATTTGCTCGTCTTGACCATAATAAAGGAGAAAAATGGCGAAAGAAATATTTGAGTCGGGTCAGCAAACAATAATAATATCTACAGATATTGCTATAGATCCTTTAATGAAAATATTCAAAGATGCTAAAGTCTATGAATTATGATTTCTTGAAGAAAAGCCACTCTCGTTCCTTTTTAATTTTGATAATAATGAAAATACCTTTTAGTTCTTTAGCTTCAATATCAATAACAAATTTCTCTCCTTCTTTGTAATCTTGAATTTCATAAGTCCCTTTATCGAATATCTTAATAATTCCAGCACCATATTGATCCTTTGGAATCTCTCCTTCAAAGTCGGCAAACTCTAATGTATGATCTTCAGTCTCAATAAGAAGACGTTTTACTCCACTCTTATTGATTGGTTTCTTGGGCATTGCCCATGATTTCAATACATTATTCATCTCAAGTCTAAGATCCCAATGCAATTTCTTCGAGTGATGCTCCTGAATGCAGTAAATAAGCCCCTTTCTTTTCATATCAATCAACACCACTCACAACCTTTGCTCCTACCCCAAGACTCTCATTAACTACAACCGTATCATTTTCTTTGTTCATCATCATATAGTTTTTTCTCAAGTTCTGGGGCAACAATCTTCATTATCTCTCTACCTATGCTTTCACTCATGTAATCACCTTATGTTCTCAACAAGCCAATCCTTGATTATCATAGTTGCTTTGCAATCATCTTCATTATAATCTATTATCTTTTGCATCTTTTCTTTATCTCCATTGTCCATAAATTCCAAGAACCATGCCATGCTTTCCTGAGCAGTTACATCTTTATGTCTCCACTTGAAACCCAAGTATTTAGCAATCTCCTTTAGCCCATTCTTAGTTGTAGGGAATGTAACTGTACTCTTAACAACCCTTTGTAAATCAATACAGTTCTCCATAATACGGGTCTTTAATTCTTTATCAGCACCATATTTATCAAACATCCTGTTCAGATGCGTTTTCTCGAAGTGGGAAAAATAGTATATTACAAAATCATCCTTCTTGGAAACGATGTCAACAAACTCCTTGAATATCTTCTCTTCTTCGTCCAAGTTCTCGGCAACTATGGGCATGAATTCGTCCTTTCCATTTTCTCTTACTATCATACCAAACAGGTAGTTGATAGTTGTAATGTTATTCAGTTCCTCATCAGGCATTGTAGCTTCAAGGTCAAAAAATATCTCAGTCTTCTTGGTTGGAAGGTTGTGTTTACCATAAATAATTGGTTTACCTTTAACAAGAGCCTCCGCAGAACGCTTGTATTGAAGAGCTTTATTTTCTCCAAACCCTTTCATATCCGTAATTTTTGATATCTCGACCTTATTCATATCATCTATGGTGTGGATACCGATGCTGTTCATTTTTTGTTTTGTAATGTTGGATATCCCACTAATCAGTGAAACATCTCTGGTCTCAAACGCTTTCTTCTCACTGTAATCAGTCCAGGGATAATCCATACCCAATGTGGGTGTTAAAAACTTACCTTTCTTGATCTCTTGTATGTCTTTTAATGCAGATAGTAGCTCATCCTTGTATACTGAAAACTGGAATGGTACTTCTTCACCAGCTTTATTGATTATGTAAAATATATCCGGAGTGTATTCTTGAAGCTGACCAAGTATATAGTTATAGAAAGCTCCCTGCATGATGTAGTATTTCTTTGTAGTCGGATCCTTCACAGACTTGATCTCTTTAACAACATAGTGATGTTTACCTAGCTTTGATGGTGCTGAGTGACTTATCTCCAATAGGTCAGGCTTTCCTGCAAAGGTCATCTCAGGATTGAATATAATTAAGTTGTCAAACGCAGGAATGGCGTTCTTCAGTTGAGCTACGACCTCATCAGTAGTTTCAATAACAAGTGGTTCCATTTCAGGGTGTTCCTGTTCTATGAAAGCTCTTTCATGTACAATTCCACGTTCAGCAATCATCTGCATATAGTCTGACTTTTCATCTTGTTCACACTCGGGGGCATGACAATTACACCAAAGGTAATATGGTGCTTTAAAATAGCAGACCACATCTGTTCCATTCGCTTCGCATTTACTAAATAGGTCATTTAGTCGCATATTAACACCCAAATATCAGATAAAGGTGGAACCTTTTTCTGATATCCATTTTTTGGAGTTCAAGAGTTTCTTTGTCGATTTTAAAAATGTAATTTCATTTGCAGTTTTATCAAAAATCCATTTTAATTTTTTTCTGCGTTCAAATCTATATTCATCAGTACTGTTATGAACTTCTAAATCAAATATAACAAGATAGAGATAGAGTATTATATCAAGAATTATACTAACCTTACTAAAAAAATAATTGAATTCCTGTTTATTATAAAAGTATCTAGCTCCTCCTATGCTTATTTTATCTAACTCATCAATCGAGATATGAGTATACTCCGATAATTCCGAATATAAACACAATAAGAATTCATTATATCTTGTATACTTTCCAATATCAATATATTTTAGTAGATCGGTATTAAGGTTTCTGATTATATGAGAAAATGATTTTCTTTCAGACAGTAAAAGGAGTAAAAATGATTTATCTTCCTCACTAAATCTTTCATCGACTTTTATTTTGTTTTTCTCAAGTTTTATTTTGTTTCTCAGTTCCTTTGATCTGGTAGCTTGGTAACTTTTTTCTAGGCTTCTCAAACCATCGAAACACGATATTTTGTTTTTGTGTTCTTTTTTGCCTGTCAATAAAGAAAGATCTGTTATTATTGCCAAAGTTTTTATTTCCCACTCAAATATCGATCTCAAAAAAACTATCGTTGAAAAATAATTACCTAAACATAAACTTACTATCGCTTCATTGAAGTTGTGTGTAATGAGAGACCCTAATAATCTCACAGAGTCATGTTTTGAATATTCTTCTTGAAAGTCCGGAAAGTTCTCAATTTCACATCCACTTCTTGAGAAATAGACGTTAGGAATTTCATCTTCATAATAACATTTAATTAATAGATTTATTGTTTGCAACGACCTAATCTTCTTATATTCCTTTTTAATAATTGTATCAGATCTCATACTGATGAAATCATGAAGATTTGATATTACATCAAACTTCTTTTTATTCATAATTGAAATATAAAATCATATCTTAAATGCCTCTTGTTCATAAACCAATTTATAAATGCTACAGCTTCAGCAGACAACGCTGCATGAAAGTTTATACAGCTTTCCACCTACTCTTATTTCTTCACGCTTTTAAATACAAAAGTTCAATTATATATCAAGCCTGCATTGGCATTCTTAGAACGAAACTGCGCTTAAGCCTCGACCATGAGTGTCTGGAACTTGGAGGACACGACATACTTGTAGGTCTTACCTATCCTCTTCCTCTCGATAAGGCCGTCCTTCATGAGCCT
>Ga0315548_1001480_pt1 | contig 19739 bp, 26 predicted proteins | sample SalMarSW160110MG_2_FD_202540 | JGI IMG/M metagenome (GOLD analysis project Ga0315548, IMG submission 202540) | Salt marsh sediment microbial communities from the Plum Island Ecosystem LTER, Massachusetts, United States - Salt Marsh Sediment SW1601-110 ...
CAATACGTTGATAAAAGCCGGCAGTGCCCTGTCCAGAGGCTCCTACGCGGCTATCGGCCGAACCCTCATCTATTCGGCATTGGATCTGGCTGATACGGAGGGGTTTCTGCCGAGCCGGGTTCGGATTCAAAACGGGAAAGTCGAGCCGGCCGGAGATACGATATCTCCGCAATCGATCTACGATTTCCTGCCTGGCTCAGACTACACTCCCAAGGAATATCCCCTGTACGCCTACCTGTATCCGGGAAGTTGGGTATGGACGGTTTCCCGCATAATGGAGGTGAAAATCGACGATGCCCAGTATCGATTTGTGTTCTCCTTCCCGGTCGGTGATACCCATTATCTGCTGATCCAGGGGATTCGACCGCTGTCATCCATGATCATGCACGGGATTCCCTGGAAACCGGATCCCGAGTATTTCCGCTACACCGATGGCTGGTCGTACGATGAAGCGACGCAAACCCTGTACGTGAAGCTGACCCACCGCCTCGAAAGCGAAGAGCTGGTGCTGAACTACTGAATCGCCTCGATCAGTTTTTTCGTCAGCTCCGCCGTGCCGTCCGGGCTGCCCGTTGGCCTGGCCTGGTGTGGACAGGTTCCTGAGGTGATTACCTGACCGTCCTGGACCACTCCGGTACCGTCGTAGATGCCCTCCGGAATGAGGGGGGAGCCCATACGCGTAGCGCTTGCCGTTCAACAGGCCGGCGCGGGCCTGGAGGATTGCTGCCGCGTGCCCGCCCCCCATCAAAGAGTGGCTCCTACTTCGGTGGAACGTTGGAGTTGAAACAGTCCCGGTAGATGCGCCAGGAGCCGTCTTCCTGCCGCCGGAAGAGGGTGAGGAACTTGCCGTCGACACTCACCTTGTTGTTATTGATCGTCCTGTCCGAGGTGTAGGTGCCGCGACAGTAGGCGAACTCCCCGATGATGACCATTTCTTCAACGTTGATGTTCATCGTGTGGATCTTCATCATCGAAAAAGCTTTCGGGTACACCTCGTCCAACACCTTCTTCGGTCGTGCCGCGGTATCCGGCGGCAGCTGGATCCCGTTCTCGTCCCAGAGGGACAGCCACAGGGCGGCGTCTCCAGTTGTTGCCGCTTTGGCGTAGTTCTTCCAGATCTCCTGGATCGCCGCCATGTCGGCCTCTTCTCTACCCTTCTGTACTGTGGCGCAACTTCCCAGGAACAGAACTGCACCTGTCAGCAGCACAAAAAGCACGCGAACCACCATCTTACCCATTTTTTTCTCCTCCTCATACCGATTGTGTTGCCCGGAGTGGGAATGCCAAAACCGCTTTTATAGATTCATCACGGTACCTGTCGTGCCGCAATCCACTCCAACTGTTATAAATGCTAACGGTTGTCCTTACCCAATGATGCCATAACAGCCTAACTGACTATCGTTTCAAAAACGTTTCAAGAGCTTGTCCCGTGCGACAGTTTCCGGCTAAAATCGTTTAGAATTAGCATGAAGTGCAGCGCCTCGCTGCTACAGCGCATCCTACCTCTGAAGCTGAACAGCGAAGGACGGGCGTGTGTACAGGCTGAAAATATATTTGCTTGGACCGCCGAGGGTTGAGCTCGCGGATGCCGTGCTCTGCTTTCCGCGGCGCAAAGTCCTTGCTCTCCTCGCCTATCTCGCCATGACCGCCACAAGCCACAGCCGAGATGTCCTCGCCGAGCTGTTGTACCCAAGGACTGACCGAGCTCACGCCCGCGCGAACCTGCGCCAGACGATTTCCCATCTCCAGAGCATCCTCGGCAAAGATTGGCTGATAACGGACAGGAACGGGGTCTGTCTGCCCCCTACACGCCAGTGGTGGATTGACGTCGATGCCTACCGCCGACTGGTCAAACAGGCGGCGATGTCAGACAATGGCGCTCCGCTGCTGCGTCGTGCGGCGAGGCTATATCGGGGGGAGTTCCTCTCCGGATTCTACCTGAGAGACAGCCCAGCCTTCGAGGACTGGCAGCTCTTTCAGGCCGAAGACCTCAGGCAGGAACAAGCAAATGTGCTTGCGCGTCTGGTTGAGGACCATCAGCTTCGCGGAAAATACTGGCAGGCTCTGGCCTGCTGCCGCAGCTGTTTGGAGCTGGATCCTCTGGATGAGGCAGTCCACCGTCGGCTGATGAGCATTTACGCTCTTTGCGGAATGTGGACCTCGGCGCTGAAGCAGTACATCCGCTGCCGCACTCTACTGGATAGAGAACTTGGCGAAATCCCGGAAGCCGAAACTGAATCGCTGTATGCCGAAATTCTACGGCGCCGCCCTCGCCCCTACAAATCGGGGCCGCTCAGGAATGGGGCTTCCCTGCTGCTTGGGCGGGAAGAGGCACTACCGGCCCAACCCCTTCCGCGATTGCGCGGTCGGGCAACTGGCGGTTTGTATGCGGCATCTCTGGTGGGCCGCGAGACGGAGCTCAAGGCGATTTGTGAGCTCCTGATGGATCCGGGAGTGAAGATCTTCACGCTGACAGGGCCCGGTGGTACGGGTAAGACTAGCCTGGCTCTGCACGCGGCTGCCCAGCTTCCGGACAGGTTTGCGGATGGAGTATTTTTCGTCGATCTGGCGGCAGTGCGGGATCCCGACGCTGTGGTGCCGGCCATCGCCATGGCGCTTGAACTGCGCGAACCGACAGGGCGGGCACAATCCCTGGCGGAAGTCCTTAGTGCATTTCTCATCGGTCGCCGCGCTCTTCTAGTGCTGGACAACTTCGAACAGGTCAAATCCGCGGCCGGGCAGATCGCGGAGATCCTTGACGCTGCCGCTGACTGCAAGACCCTCGTCACCAGCCGGGAGTGCGTTCACTTTCCGGGCGATCATATGTTCCCCGTTCCACCGCTAAGCCTCCCCGATGCAGACAATTGCTACGCGGGCGTTGAACGCTCCGAAGCAGCTCGCCTGTTCGCAGCGAGGGCTGCTGCGGTGCGGCCCGGTTTTGCTTTGTGCGAAGAAAATGCCAATGCCGTGGCGGAGATCTGTCGACGATTGGACGGTCTGCCTTTGGCCATCGAGTTGGCCGCCTCCCGCCTGCGTGTCCTTGCCCTCGTGGACGTGGTGACCAGGCTCACAGACCGGCTGCAGCTCCTCAGGGGGGAACCGGCGGATTTGCCGGCACGGCAGTGTAACCTGCAGGCCACCCTCGACTGGAGCTACGAGCTTCTGAGTCCGGAGGAGAAGCGGCTGTTTGTCAGCCTGGCCGTGTTCAGCGGCGGCTTTTCTGTGCATGCCGCCGAACAGGTATGCAGGGAGCCGGGACACAGGACGGACGTCGTGGAGCAGCTGGCATCCCTGGTGGACAAGAGCCTGTTGATTCGGGAGGAGGTCAAGGAGCAGGCCCGGCTGCGGATGCTGGAGACCATACACGAGTATTGCCGACTGCACTTCGGAGATAGGCAGGAGGCGGAGATTGTCCGGGAGCGCCACGCCGGCTACTTTCTGGAGTTCGCCGAAGGGGCCGCGGCCGAGCTGCGCGGTCCGGAGCAGATGATCTGGATGGAACGACTGGAAATGGAGAACAGCAACCTCCAGGAGGCGATGTCCTGGTTTCTCGCCCGCGGCAGAATCGGAGAAGCCCTGCGTTTCGGTGTGGCTCTGCGTTGGTTCTGGTACCGGTCCGGACACTTCAGTTACGGCAGGAGGCATTTGGAGCAGGCCCTTTCTGCTGCCCCGGAAGCCACGGTGCTGCGCGAGCGTGCATTGCACACGCTGGGCTGGCTCGAGTTCGTACAGGGTATTTGGACACAAGCACGCCTCTTGTACAAGGATGGCCTGCATCTGGCTCGTCGGCTTAGAGACCGTGAAGGGGAGTGCCTGCTTCTGTCCCATCTCGGCGTCGCCGAGCGATGGCTCGGTCGATGGAATTACGGAACGGCCCACGTAGAACAGGCCGTGCGTCTGGCCAGGCGTCTGGGTTACCCGGAGCTTCTGGGAAATGCCCTGATCTGGGCCTACGGTACCACCGGGGGACGCTTCGAAGGCAGAGCTCCGCAGGCAGAGCTCACGGAGGCTGTGGCCCTTTGCCGGCGGGCTGGGGATCTATGGGGAGTCTCATCAGCCCTAAATGGGCTGGGGGATCTCTACCGAGAGCTTGGCGACTGGCAGCAAGCACGTCCCCCGTACGAAGAAGCTCTGACCGGGTTTCGGGAACTCAACGATCGCTGGATGACTGCCTGGACCCTGGAAGGACTAGGCCGGGCAGCCCGCCTGGCGGGCGAGCACCGTAAGGCTGGGCGCTGCTTCCGGGAAGCCCTCGAGCTCTTTCAACTGCTCGGCGATCGGGGCAATACTGCTTTGATGCTCAACCGGCTGGCCCTATTGGCTCGTGCCCAAGGTAACCACAACCGGGCCGCCTGCCTGCTGGCGGCCTCTGCAAACATACAAACCTCTCTGCTCGGCCCCGAGGCAGCCCAACGCCTGCAGCAGGAGATGGAACTGGCTGCGGCGGCGGCCGAGTACAAAAATATTTACGCCGCCAGCTGGGTCCGCGGCCAGACTATGGGCCTGGAGCGGGCGATCGGTTTCGCGCGAGCCGGTGCCAAGGTGCGACGAACCGTACCTGCTGCCGATTCCGCTCGCGACAGAAGACCCGTGTAGATATTGATCGAACATGGGGGCTCCTCCTCTGTACATGAATCCGTAGTCCCGGCTTGCAGATAGCAGCAGTTGCCGTTACGCATCTCTATTCTTACATTGGAGGTATGAGCGACAAAACTGCAATACTGGATGTCAACGGCGCAAATTGCGCCTCTTGCGTATATGCCATAGAGCACCTGGGAAGAAAAATCCAGGGAGTTACGGACATAAAGGTGGATGCGGCACATCAGGAGATCCATGTGCGGTATGAGGGAAACCCCGGTTCACTGGAACGGATCAGCGAAGTTGTGCGCCGTCTGGGCTATGACGCCAAAGTGCGTTGGGAGAGCGTGCAATAAGCACCCGCATTCCGCGAGGCTGTTGCCAGACTGCTGCTCAGCCAATATACTTTCTGTCCGGACAGCGGGCTATGAGAAAACCACCGGAACGGACACTTCTGCGCCTTCTCCATCACAACTGGAACAGGAGAACTCTCAGTAGTGTCTCCTACATCTGTGAACACTTTCTGTTCAGGGGCTGCTTCAGCGATATAGAGGTGGTCGGTCTGGAGCGCATACTGGAAAAGGTCAGGGCCGGGACGCGGTTGATCTTCATTCCCGATCACCAGAGCGAGTATGATTGGCTGCTGCTGCAGAGCAAGCTGTTCCTGAACGACATCCGGACCGTGATACAAGCCGGGGACAATCTGTTCATCGGGCCTCTTGACCCGATCTTGCGCGGCTGCGGCGCGTTCATGAGTGTTCGGAACAAACACTCTTTCTACTCCGGTCACTGGCTGTACAATCTCTTGGCAAAATATGCGGGGAAACGGCCGATCGTGATCGATCGGGACAGCTACAACAGGTTGTACGTGAAACAGCTGAAGCGTATTTTCGGCCGGGAACGGTACAACCTGCTCGTATTTCCCGGCTACGAAACCGATCCGTATTCCGGAATAGTCAAGTACGGCCGTTCGTACAGCGGGATGTTTAATCCGCTGTCACCGTACGTGTTTATCATTGTTTCCAAGGTTTTGAGGGAGTTGGGGATTAGGAATGCCGAATATATACCGGTGTCCGTATCCTACGAGCGAGTGCCCGAAGACGTGTTGTTTCGGGAGTTCCGTGCCAAGACCCATAGACCGGCGATGGCGAAGTACATCTACGACCACTACTACACATTTTTCAAGGCTCCCTATTCCAAGGAACTCCGTCAGGAAAAATCACGGGTTTGCATAAAGTTCGGAGAGGGGATTCCCACGGATTTCCGCGGCCGGGCCAGAGAGTTTGCCGAGACCGTGCGCTACGAAATAGCCAAGCTCACCCGCGTATACGAGACCGCCCTGATCTTTCATTCTATCGAAAATCGCTTCACCCTCTCCAAGAGGGACTTGAAGCTCAACGTTGTTCACAACATTCGGAAATTGCAGAGCCTGGACATCGATTGTTCTCCCCTGCGTACGGGTCCCGACCGCTACCTGTCCATCGACAGCATGCTCAAGCGCGTCGAAAATCTGTTCAATTTTCGCGAGAGACCGGTCGTGCCGTTGAAGTCCTACCTCACCATGGAGCACGACAAGAACGAGGTGTTCATTCACAACCCCCATCTGGCCGCCTACTACGGAAACAAGCTCAACTATATCCTCAGCAGGACCGAGGAAGCGAGGGTATCACCCGCCGCATCCGCAGGTGGGATCCGGGTTGGTCGCGACCTTACCGGCGGGGTGCGAGCCAGGCCGCGTCGAAATACTTGAGCACTCTCAATGCTCGGAGGGTGTTCCAGCGGCTCGGAGCACCGACTTGCTCCATTCGGCGATTGCATCCTCCATCCGCCGATCGTAGTCGACTCCTGCGGCCCGAAAGTAGTCCAGGGCTCGCAGGATGTCGTAACGCCACCGAGAGGGATAGGAGAGCATCAGCATCTTCTTGTCGATGACCTCACCGCTGTGATCCGAACGGAACAGCCTGTGTCGGGGGATGAACTCCCGGCTCTCCCGCTCGGCCCCCCGGAGCGCTCTGAGGCGATTGGTATAGCCGTTTCGGGCATATCCTCTGCCGAGAGATTCACATTATGGAGTGTATCAGCTCTCAGCCCTTGCTGTCTCGGGTGTTACTTGTTCGGGTCCCAGGAGAGGTTGACGCCGAATTCGTGTTTGTTCTCGCCGACCACAGTGCTCTCGGGGCCTAGCGGGGCTCGCAGAATGGCCCGATAGCGGCCGTTCAGATGTACTTGGGGATTGATTCGTGACTCGAAGCGCAATCCCGCCGTGTAGATCTGCTGAATTTTCTCTGAGTTCTCGTACAGGTCGAAAACGCTTTGGAAGGAGGGGATTATCTTCAGCTGGTCCAGGAGCTTGAAGGTGAGCTCTGTTTTTACCCGCAGGCTGGTGAGGTCCTTGGGCTTGTTGTAGGAATCCAGCTCATTGTACAGCGTCCATTTGGAACGGAACTCCGCAGTCCAGCGAAGGCGATCGGTGATGTCCCAGATGTAGTTGGGATTCAGGTAAAAGTACCTGTAGTTGTCACTCGGCTCGTCGTAGAGTTTGAAGAGGACCGCAGTGTAGAGATTCGTCGTGAACTCATTGCTCCACTGCTCTTTGATTCTGAAGGTGATTTTGTGACGCTGAGAGTCGAATAGCGACTCATCATCCGGTTCATCCTCCAGTTCCTCGATTTCCGTACCTCCTTCGTAGCGCAGGAAGAACACCGGACACTTGATTTCCTGGGCTGAAGCCAGTACAGCCGGGAGAAGAAAAACGGCAGTCCACAGTAAGATTCGCTTCATCTGAACAATCCTCCTCAGCAAATTTGGGTCGATTCATTATAGATCCCTTGCGTAAGATTACAATTTCTTGTAGCCGGGCCTTCGGTACTGTATGATGTGTGCTGTTTGCGCAACTATAGGTCAAAATCTTTCAGCTTGAGTTGGCGTAAAGGGCCCAAATCTTATGGGAGTGAAAAGCAATGTGTCGGAATCCAGAACGAACGATCAGATACGCTAGGGGGGGCGGCAGATGAAGATCCTCTGCTACGGGGACTCCAATACCTGGGGATTCAGTCCGATAAACGGGTCCCGCTTCCCCGAAGATATCCGTTGGCCCGGTGTTTTGCGCCGCTGTTTGGGAGAGGGTTTTACGGTCATCGACAACGCCCGGGATATCCAGGCATCGTTGCCTGTCCTCGTTTTGGCACCGCTTCCCGTAAATGTCGGTCGGGACCACCATGCCTATTACCACGAGCAGATCGATAAATCCTTCGACCTGATCGCGGCATTTGAGAATCTGTCCGCTCAGAAGGGTTGTCATTTCTTGGATCCGTCTCAGGTGATCTCTGCGAGCAGGCACGATGGTGTTCACATCGAAGCCGAGGAGCACATTAAATTGGGCCTGCATCTGTGTGTGATCGTGCGGGATCTGATCTCCGGTGGCGATTCCCCGCCACACCGGCAGCCGGGCTTGTAAAATGAGGATCTGTCCGACGGAAGGTTTACCGAGAGGGGATGAAGCTATGGAAATCGTCGCGCTGAAGGAACAGGACCTCCCGGATCTGACTCAACTGTACCGGCAGTTCCGCGGGGAGGAATCCTGCTTGGAGGATATGCGGAAAACCTTCCGCAGGCTTCGGAAAAACGCGAACTATACCCTTCTCGGTGTTAAAGCGGGGGGACGTCTGGTTGCATCGATCATGGGCATTCTCTGCGAGGAGCTGCACGGCCAGTGTCGGCCCTTCATGGTGGTCACCGACGAAGTCCAGGAGAAGGAGTGAGGCATAACTTCGCAGCAGCTTGGTTTTTCAAACCTCGATATTCGTTATAGTAATTAAAGGAAGAGGTGCTGTAATAAAGATTGGAGACCGACGGATGAGAAACATCGCAATTCTGGTCTTTGATGACGCGGAGGTGCTCGATTTCCGCGGGTATCTCGGCCGGGATCGACATGTGCCTGTACCTGGCTGCCAGATTGCATGGTGAGGGCACGGCGGGTCGAACCGCCCGCTACATGGAATATTCCTGGGATAACGAAACAGGGGGTTGAGCCTAATGGAGAAGTTTGAACTCACCAGTAGTGCTTTTAAAAACGAAGGAAATATTCCGGATCTCTACACCTGCCGGGGAAAGAATATCTCCCCGCCACTTTCCTTCCGTAACCCACCTGCAGCGACCAAGAGCTATGCCTTGGTCATGGTAGACCTGGATACACCCATCGGTACGATCACCCACTGGGTGGTGTACAACATTCCCGCTGATTTTGGGGAGTTGGCTGAGGCGCTCCCGTCCTGCAGGCTCCTGGCAGACGGTTTTAACCAGGGGAGGAACGGGATGTTTCGTTTCGGCTATATGGGTCCCTGCCCGCCGTGGGGCAGGCATCGCTACCTCTTCCGCCTCTTTGCGCTGGATAGGACGCTGCCAACGGAGGGTGCGCTCAACAAGAGAAAATTGCTGCGTTCGGTGGAAACCCATGTCCTGGCGGAGGCGGCGCTTCTGGGGTATTATCCAGAGAAGAGGTAGAAGGCAAGAGAAGACGAATCGATGAGTGATGCCTTGGTGGCTCTGGCCCGCGCTCTACGCGAAGAGCAATCGGATATCGACGCCCTGGCGAAGATGGTCACGGGGAACGACGAGGCCGTGAAATTGGTGATCGACGGTCTGACCTTGCCGGTCGAAACGTACAGGTACAACTGCAACAGGGTGATCGTCAAGGTGGCCGGGATTGCCCCTCGGGATGTGTATCCCTACTGGGATTATGTAGGGGAGCTTCTGGAAAGCGCCAATACCTACCACCGCTGTTCGGCGATCAACATCCTGCCCCACCTGATCCCCGCGGACGGAGGATCCAAATTCGACCAGATTTTCGACAGGTTCTTCAGCCGACTGGATGATGAGAGTGTAATCCCGCCGTGTTACGTCGCCAGAAATTGCCCCACCATCGTTTCCCACCGTCCGGACCTGGTCCAGCGAATCGTGAACAGGTTGCTGGCCATCGACGCCACCCACCACAAACCGGGGCGAAAGGATCTGATCAAGGCCGATATCATCCTGGCTTTGGACCTGTTGTACGATCGGTTGGAAAACCAGCCCGAGGTGCTTCGATTCGTGGAGGCCCAGCTGAACTGCAGCAGCCCGAAAACCAGGAAGGCCGCCAAGACGTTTCTGGAGAAGCACCGCGAATCTGGAGGGATGGGCACGCCGACATGAACTGCAGGATCGGCTGCGGTGCCTGTTGCATAGCCCTGTCCATCTCCTCCCCCATCCCCGGGATGCCCGGCGGAAAAGCTGCGGGAGTACGCTGCGTGCAGCTGAGTACGGATAATCTCTGCCTGCTGTTTGGGAAACCGGAGAGGCCCGCGGTGTGCGTCAATCTGAAACCCTCCAGGCAGATGTGTGGATCCGATAGGGAGGAAGCTTTGGACTATCTACGGGATCTGGAAGAGGCGACAAAACCAGCCTCTTGAAAAATTTATTAAAAATTGAGCTGATTCTCGCGGGTGTCGATTTACCTGTATGCGGGATAGTTGTAGCTAGGCAGCAATAAAAACGAAATCAGTCGGAAGTCTATTCGTCCTGCTCCTCGTCTTCGGATTCTTCTTCCGTTTCTTCCTCGGATTCAACTTCCAGTCCCAGGTACTCGGCTACCAGAGACTCCTCGTCCTGCTCGCCCCTATGGAGTTTTCGTTCTTCCTTGGCCTTTTTCTTCTTCTGTTTCGCCAGTTCTCGGCGTCTTTTCTGTGCGCTGTATCCGGAACGTCTTGACAATATATTCCCCTTTCCTATTGTTCTTCAGTATATATAATGGGATCAGAGGAGGTCAATCGCACGATGGCTTCGCCCCCGGTAAAACTCGCTCTTCATGTCGAGTCCCTCGAGCAATGGCGGCGCCGTCTTGCAAAAAACAGCGGGAAGGCTTGCAGCCCGGCCAAATATTCGCTTTTCTTACCTCCCCCTCTCTTTTTATAATACGACGAACTGACAGACGGCGAATTGACAAAGACCCGTGAGCGTAAAAACCTACTTCGCTGCGCCTGAGAGAGCGAGGCCGGCGGAAATTCGAAGGCAACATCAAAACTGTCCGAAGTACATACCCTCTCAAACGTACTTTCGGCTGAGAACGGCACCCTGGAGGTGCAGAAAAATCTGATCAGCCCCGGAGAGCTCATCGACCACGTTGTCAGGCTTTTTGTCCATGACGAGCTCGCCGAGGGGAAACATATCGAGATCGCTCCATTCTCCGAGTCGCTGTCCTTCATCAACGACGAATCGACCCTGCGCCGCGTGCTGGTAAACGCCGTGAAGAACGCTCTGGGCACCTACAGCATGAAGCTGCTGACCGAAGAATATTTGGGAGGCCAGGTGTCGTTCCGCTCATCCGAACAAGAGGGAACCACCTTCATCTTTGTGATCCCGAATCGGGGAGCGGGGTGAGGGTCTTAACCATGGTCACGGTTCGGCCGAAGGATCGGTTGATCTGTTCTCCGGTTTGGCGGTATCCCTTCCCCCGGTAGAACGAAACAGCTGTCAGGCTGGAGTCGACTGTGAGCTTTTGCCTACCTTCGGCTCTGGCCTGGTTCTCCACAAAATCCAGCAGCTCGCCTCCGACACCGCTTCCCTGTTTGTCCGGGGATACGAAGAAGTTATACACCTTGTCACCTTCCAACCCGATCGTACCCAGCAAGACCCCGTGCTCCTCGAGGATGTAGATCCTTCTATTCCCGGCTAAAACGCGGAGCTGATCCGGTGAGAATGCGTTCAATAAATTTCCGATGATCTCCAGGTCGTAATCAACCAGGTTGGAAACGAGCAGAGTGTTTTGGATCAGGGCGCTGACTCGCTGGAGGTCTCGCTCCTCTATTAGCCGGATCATCCCTCGTTATTCCTATACATCCTTTCAAGCCCCTCGTGTCAAGGTGATGGACGGCACGCTCTGGAAAAAAACAGCTATTTGTGCTAGAATCAGCGCTCTCGAGTCAAGGGGTTATTCGAGAAAATAAAACAACAATGTAGAGAACAAACCTGTGGGCTCCAACAACGAAGCGGCTGAGACGAAAAAAGACACAATCGACTTCATTCGCGCCATCGTCAATGAAGATATTCGGAACAACAAACGGGGAGGGCGCGTTCACACCCGCTTCCCGCCGGAACCAAACGGTTATCTGCATATCGGGCATGCCAAATCGATCTGCCTGAACTTCGGCATTGCCGCCGAGTATTCGGGTTTGTGCAACCTGCGTTTTGACGACACCAATCCCACAAAAGAGGAGGTGGAATACGTCGATTCGATAAAGGAAGACGTTCGCTGGCTCGGCTTCGACTGGGATGATCGGGAGTACTACGCCTCGGATTATTTTCAGCAGCTTCACGATTTCGCCGTTCGTTTGATCAAAGACGGAAAGGCGTACGTGGACAGCCTGACGGCCGAGCAGATCCGGGAATACCGGGGAACTCTGACCGAGCCGGGAACAAACAGCCCCTATCGTGACCGTTCGGTGGAGGAGAATCTCGAGCTGTTCGAGGGCATGCGGGCCGGAAAGTTCAAAGAGGGTGAGCACGTGCTGCGGGCGAAGATCGATATGAGCTCCCCCAATCTGAATATGCGCGACCCCACGATCTATCGAATTCGTTTCACCCCCCATCACCGCACTGGATCGAAGTGGTGCATCTACCCGATGTACGACTACGCCCATCCCCTCTCAGACGCGATCGAAGGAATCAGCCACTCGATCTGTACCCTCGAGTTCGAGAACAACAGGCCCTTGTACGACTGGTTCGTTGCTCAGTTGGATTTCGAGGAACCCCCGCAGCAGATCGAATTTGCCCGTCTCAACTTGAGCTATACGATCATGAGCAAGCGCAAGCTGCTTCAGCTGGTCCGGGAGAAAATCGTCGACGGCTGGGATGATCCGCGAATGCCCACTCTGTCGGGGATGCGCCGCCGCGGGTATACGCCGGAAGCGATCAGGGCTTTTGCCGATCGCGTCGGTGTATCGAAGACGAACAGCACGGTGGATCTGTCTCTTCTGGAGTATTTCATCCGCGAGGATTTGAATAAAAGAGCTCCCCGGGTGATGGCCGTGCTGCGCCCGTTGAAGATGATTATCGATGATTATCCGGAAGGACAGTCCGAGGAGCTCGAGGCTGAGAACAATCCCGAGGATCCTGCCGCCGGGAGCCGGATCCTGCCTTTCGGACGAATCCTGTACATCGAGCAGGAGGATTTTCGCGAAGATCCGCCGAAGAAGTACTTCCGCTTATCCCCGGGCCGGGAGGTGCGGTTGAAACATGCCTACTACGTTACCTGCACCGGGGTTGTGAAAAACGAGAGCACGGGAGAAATCCGGGAGGTCCACTGTACCTACGACCCGGACACCCGTGGCGGCTGGTCCGAAGACGGACGCAAGGTGAGAGGGACCCTGCACTGGGTTTCGGCGGAGCATGCCCTGGATGCGGAGGTTCGTCTCTATGACGTTTTGTTCACCAAAGAGAATCCGGACGAGGTGGGGGAAGGGGCGGATTTTCGAGACAACCTGAATCCGGACTCTCTGGAGGTGCTCAACGGTGTGAAGGTGGAACGTTCCCTCGGGGATGCCGAAGCGGGAAGGCGATATCAATTCTTGAGGCAAGGTTACTTCTGTGCGGATCCGGATTCACGGAACAACGGGCTGGTTTTCAATCGGACCGTGACACTTCGCGATACTTGGGCTAAGATAGAGAAGTCGCTGCAGAACGGGAACCAAGGCGGAGGCACCGAATGAACTATCTGCACTACAAAGTGAATGCGGGACCGACGAAAATTATAAAGGTCTCCCTTTCCGACAGCGCGAATGTGCGGCTTCTCGATACCCTGAACTACTACAAGTACCGACTGGGAAAATCGTACCAGAGCAGCAGCGAGCATACTGACAAGATAGCCTGCACCTTCACACCGCCCCACAAGGGAGAATGGCACGTTATAGTGGATCTTGCCGGCCAGGGCCCCGAGGTGCGGGCGTTTGTGGAGGTCGTAGACGGTGCTCAGAAGTTGTGAAATAATACACACCCACGAGGGGAGGTTTTGATGCCCAACACAAAGGACGAACTTGCAGAAAAGAAGCGTGTGCTACAGGAGCTGATTCGGGCTCGTTCCAAGGCCACCTGTTCTTCGGTGATTTCTACGGAAATCGATGTACGCAGGGAAACGGAGATCGAAGAGCTCGAAGAGCAGATCCAAGCGCTGGAGAAGAAGATCAAGGCCAAATAGCCGCTGCAGATGAAAATAACCACACAACTCCTCGTGATCTTTTCGGCTGTATGGGTGTGTAGCGCCTGCCTTCCTCAGAGAGCTGTCGGCACCGGAGAGAGATCACCCGCAACGCTTCCTCGTAGCGGGCAGGAGGGATCGAATCCGGAGGTCCAGACCGCCACCTTCGCTCTGGGGTGATTCTGGGGAGCGGATGCCCAGTTCGGGCAGCTGCCGGGGGTCGTTCGTACGCGGGTCGGATACGCCGGGGGAACCACGGACAATCCGACCTATCATCGGATCGGGGATCACTCGGAGACGATCCAGATCGACTACGATCCCTCGGTGATCTCCTACGCGCAGCTCCTCGATGTGTTCTGGGGCGCTCACAATCCGAGAGCCCCGTCCTTTTCCCGTCAGTACCGATCTGCGATATTCTTTCACGATGGCGAGCAGCAGCGGCTAGCCGAGGAAAGCAAGAAACGGCAACAGAAGGATGGACGGATCTATACGGATATCGAGCCGCTCTCCGAGTTCTATTTGGCTGAAGACTATCACCAGAAGTACTACCTGCGCGGCGTAGGCTTACTGATGGAGGAGATGAAGGCGATGTATCCGCAGGAACGGCAGTTCGTAGATTCCACGACTGCAGCTCGCTTGAACGGGTATGTCGGCGGTTTCGGTACACTGGAGCAGCTGGAGGGGGAGCTGGAATCCTTCGGGTTGTCGGAGCAGGCCGAGAAGTATATCAGAGAACGGGTGTCCCGAAGATAATCTCACCCCAAAACCTCGAGTATCTCACCCACAATCTCGTAGTGACCGAAGGGAGGCATCAGGCACGCTCCGGCAAACATGCCGCGGGCATCCTGCAGGAGCTCCCGGCTCATGAGGATGCCCTCCGCTGCCGGATCCCGGGCGCCGCCCATGCGCCGGCGGACGTGCTTCGGGACCGAGATCCCGCTGACCTTTTCATGGAGGAACTCTGCGTGTCGGGGAGTGCGGAGCGGCAGGATGCCCAGCACGATCGGTACACCCATAGACCCGATAGCATCGGCAATCTGCTCGGCCGATTCTTTGGTAAACACAGGCTGGGTTACGGCGAACTGTGCTCCCCGGCGGATTTTCTCCTGCAGTCGTTTTGTTTCCCGTTTCAACCCTTGAGTCTCCGGATGGGGATCGAAGACCACCCCCGTACAGAGCCCGGCCTCCCGGGCCGATTCCACCAGAGCGAAGACATCCAGATCCCGAACCGCGGTGGTTCTGTAACGCAGGCGGTAGGAGATGGTGTCCCCGGTGGCGACCAGGACCGTGTCGATCCCCAGAGCCCGGCCGCCCCAGAGCAGGCCCTGCAGGCTCAAGGCGTTGTGATCCCGGGTGGTGCAGTGGAGCATCGCCGGTTTCCGGAGCGTGCGGTAAATCAGGGTGCAGAGCGCCAGAGCGCTCATGTGGGCTTTGGCTACGGGATTGGTGGCCACGCTGTATCCAAAAAAAAGCGATGGATCCAAGCCCGCGAGCGCGTCCAGCAGTGGATCCGGCTCCGGGCCGCTCGGGGGTACCACCTCGACGGTGACCGTGAAATTCTTCTCGAGGGCCTGTAACAGCGAAGACACGGCCCCAAGTATAACGCGGGCTATCCGGTTGCTGTCAATTGCGGGTGAACATGTTATATTCTGATCAAATGAAACGCCTTTGGATTGCAGCGGTAGTGCTTCTCAGTGCGGCGATGATCCAGTCCCAACAGATCGATCTTCCCCTCCTGGGCCGGGCAGCCCTCAACATCTTTTCCGCCATGACCTTCTATCAGGATGAAGGAAGCGTTCTGACCGACGGGATATCCCAGACCAGGAACCGGCTGGTGCGGATAGACCTCGAGACGGGCCGGGTCAGCGAATACTTCGAGATTCATCGCTTCCTCGGGGCGGTGGAAGACAGGCTCCTGGTCTCTACGGTTGATCGGCAGCACATCTTGCAGCTCCGCTTCGTCGATCCTTCGAGCCTTACCGACACGAGCGGCCCCGCCTGGAAGATCCCCATCGATTGGGCATTGCTTCAAGGCCCCGAGGGGACTCTGTACTCCGCCCGTCTGGACAACCGCGGCATCTACACACCGTATCGCTTCAGCCCGCAGGATCAGAGGCAGCTTTGGCTCGACATTCAAGGGGTTCCCACCTCCCTGACCCGGGATACGCTGCACCTCCTGATTCACAACCCCGACACCGGAGAGATCTTCATCTGGAGTACCGAGAAAAAGGCTGTTCGTGCCCGCCTTCGGAGCAGCGATCCCACCGGACAGGTTCGTTTTCTAACCAACAGCGTTCTGTTGCTGCCGCCGCAGTACGACGGGCAGGAACGTTGGCGGCTGTACAATGTGGAGGGTACCGAGGTCGGAGAGGTGGCCTTCCGTATTCCCGGTGCGGACCCGCTGTTTTTTTGGTTTACCCCGGACCTGAGGCGCGCCGTTGTGTGTGTTCGGGGACAGGTGAATCCCGAGACTGTCGTGGTGAACACGGAGAGCTTTCGAAAGTGGTTGGAGCGGGAGGGACATCTGTTCATACCCACTCATGGAGTCTTGAACGACAGCAGGGTACGGGTGCGCGCCCATCCAACCCTCGGTGCGGAGATCCTCGGTCACCTGGAGCGAGGCGACCGAGTCGAGGTTCTAGAGCGCAGCGGACTGCGGGAGAGCATCGGGGAGATGAATGACTATTGGTATCGGATCCGTACAGAGGACGGCCTGGCGGGTTGGGCCTACGGCCACTTTATCGATCTGCAATGAACTTTCTCGACCTGGTCAATAGCCGTCAGAGTGTCCGCCGCTATGCGGACAGGCCCGTGGAGCGGGAGAAGATCGAGCTGTGCCTGGAGGCGGCCAGGCTGGCACCCTCCACTTCGAACTCCCAGCCCTGGAAGTTCATCGTGGTGGACGAGCCGGGCTTGAAATCCACGGTTGCCGCGGAAACAGTCGCGCCTTTTCGCGCCTTCAATACCTTCACCAATCAGGTGCCGGTCCTGGTGGCGGTGATGATCGACCGGGCAAATCTGGAGGTCAGAACGGGAAAAGTTCTGCGCCGCTTCGATTATTCCCTGATCGACATCGGGATCGCCACGGAGCACTTCTGCCTGCAGGCCGCGGAGCTCGGTCTGGGTACCTGCATCCTCGGCTGGTTCGACGAGAGAGCCATGAAAAAGCTGCTGCACGTGCCGCGGAACCGGCGCATCTATCTTATGATCGCCCTGGGCTATCCTCAAGCCGATCAGGTTCGCCCGAAGCAAAGGAAAGCACTCGATCAGATCCGCAGCTACAATCGCTACGAATAGACGCCGGGCTCGCCAACCTGACTCTGAATTCATATAACACAACGCGTTAAGCCGTTTGAAAGCAACCCGATCTTCGATTACCATTGATGTTGCAAGTGAAAAATCAGACAAAAGGGGGCGAGCACATGGCGCTTGTTTTAAGAAGCTCTGCGGTCGAGTCGGGAGGCAGGATCCCTCAAACCTATACCTGTGACGGGCGGGACGTTTCCCCGCCGTTGCGGTGGGACAAGACACCCCAGGGGACCAAGAGTTTTGCCCTGATTTGCGACGATCCCGATGCTCCCATGGGAACCTGGGTCCACTGGGTCATCTACAACATCCCTGCGGAGACGGATCGACTTCCCGAAGCCGTTCCTTCCACCGAGCGGCTGGACAACGGAGCACTTCAGGGCAGTAATGATTTCGGCAGGACCGGCTACGGCGGTCCCTGTCCGCCCAGAGGAAAACCCCACAGGTACTTCTTTCGTCTCTACGCCCTGGATGGGCAGCTGTCCGGGGCGGCGGGATTGACCAAGAAGGCCTTGCTCAACCAGATGCAGGGACACATCCTGGAAACGTCGGAGTTCTACGGCTTGTACGGCCGGGGTTGATCCGGGCGGATGAGGATCCCGCTGCGATTCGTGGCTCAGATGATCCCGAGGTGCTCCCGAGCGAGCTCAGCAGGTCAGATGCAGGGCTGCGACCACCTTTTTCCCCGCGCTCAGCTCGTTGTAGAGCTTCACGGCTTTGGCGGTGGGTGCGGCACGTACCTCGATTCCCAGCCGACTCAGCTGTTCGATCAGGTCGTTTCCGACTGACATAAGACCCGGTTTGCCCTTACCTATCACCAGCACCTCCGGCTGATAGCGGAGCACTTCCCGCAGATCCTCCATACAGAGGTTGTGTCCCTCCTTTCGCCACCAGGAGGAGTCCACCCGGTCCGGATAGATGATCACGTCCGATGTGTAGCGCCTTCCGTTTACGGTAATGCTGCCGAAGGAGTAGGAATCGATCATGTTAGACCTCGACGACTGAGTCCAGATTAGTGGGTCCCGGGTCCTCGGTCAAGAGCAGCGGCCCTGCGCTTCTTTTCAGCGTCACCCCGATAGGGTAAGGTATGAGCGGACGAACACAATCATGCAGACGGACCATCGACTGAGGATCGCCGATGCCAGGGATCTGTCGTGGATCGACAACGACAGTATAGACCTGGTGGTCACCTCTCCCCCCTATCCGATGATCGAGATGTGGGATGAGCTTTTCCTCCGCCTGGAGCCGAACATCCGGGAAGCCATGGCGGGGGGGGACGGGCAGGCCTGTTTCCAGGCCATGCACGCACTTTTGGATCCTGTCTGGCGGGAGTTGTACCGGGTGCTGCGGGCGGGCGGGATGCTCTGCATCAATGTAGGGGATGCCACGCGGAGTCTCGGGCCGGGTTTTCGCCTCTACCCCAACCATGCCCGGATCATCTCCTCCTGCACCGCTACAGGATTTCAGATGCTGCCGGAGATCCTCTGGAGAAAACAGACCAACGCTCCCAACAAGTTCCTCGGTTCCGGTACCCTGCCTCCGGGAGCGTACGTTACCCTGGAGCACGAGTGGATCCTCGTCTTCCGCAAATCGACACCCAGGCTCTTTCCCACGGCCGAGGAGCGCAGGAACAGGCGGGAGAGCGCCTTTTTCTGGGAGGAGCGGAACGTCTGGTTCTCCGATGTTTGGGATTTCAAGGGGACTCGTCAGCATCTGGGTGAGCGGGACGGGGGCAAGTCGAGCGCGCCCCGCCGGAACGCCCGCAGCCGCAGCGCCGCCTTTCCGTTCGAGATGGCCTATCGGCTCATCAACATGTTTTCGGTAAAGGGGGATCGGATCCTGGATCCCTTCGCCGGCTGCGGAACCACCATGCTGGCGGCGATGTGCGCGGCTCGTAACTCGATCGCCGTGGAGATCGAGGAGACTCTGATCCCCTTCATCCAGGCTCAGGTGAATGAGATCATCCCCTCGGCGAACAGGCGGATTCTCGACCGGCTGGAACGGCACCGTTTGTTCACCGAGGAATGTCGTCGCGGCGGACGGGAGTTGAAATATACGAACCGGTTCTACGACTGCCCCGTTGTGAGCCGCCAGGAGCGGGAGATCCTGATCGGCTTCCTCTCCTCGTTGATCCGGGTCGACGATCTTCACTGGCGGATCGACTACTCGCCGGATCTCTCGCTTCGACTCTGAGCGCCTGAAAAGCTTCAGGTTCTACAGCAGATGCCGCAGCCTGGGGATCCACTCCGCCAGATCGATGGGCGTGTCGCAGCGAAGCGCCTGGCCGCTTCGAAGCAGAAACAGAAAGGTGCGGATCTCTCCTTTGTTCTGCTCCCCCAAGGCCAGCCGGTACAGCGCCAACTGGCACTCATGCTCCCCGGGAGAGTAGCTTCGATCGGTTTTGAAATCAACCAGATACAACCGGTCCCGCCACTGGAAGGCCAGGTCGATCTGACCGTTGATGTAAAATGGCCCCTGTTCGTCTTCGTACAGGTACAGGAACGGCAATTCTCTTTCCACCCGGGTCGCCTGCATGCTCAAAGCCCCCAGCTCGGAGTCGAAGAAGTTGCGACACAGGACCACGGCGCTGCTCAGAAGACGTTCCCGGTGCTCCCTGGGAATCCGGGTC
>Ga0315548_1001491_pt1 | contig 19601 bp, 26 predicted proteins | sample SalMarSW160110MG_2_FD_202540 | JGI IMG/M metagenome (GOLD analysis project Ga0315548, IMG submission 202540) | Salt marsh sediment microbial communities from the Plum Island Ecosystem LTER, Massachusetts, United States - Salt Marsh Sediment SW1601-110 ...
AAAGACAAAGAAAAAATCAAACTGAATCTTTTAATCGCTCTAACCTGGTTCAGCTCAATTATGAACAGGCTGCAGATAGACCTGGAGGATGTTACGTGGCAGAGGTTTCCTTTTTTATGTTCTTACTGCGGTTCGTGCCCCTGCGTTTGCAAGGAGAAAAAAGTTAAAACAAGACAGGCTATCGCTGTGGACGAAATAAAGAGAGTTAAAACATTGAAAGGATTCCAGAATATGTTCAGCCAGATTTATCCTTCTGGCCGGCGGACGATCGAGGATGCGGGCATTCATTTGGCCGAGGAGCTGGGGGAATTTTCCGAATCAATCATGACTTATCGGGGCGGCCACCAGGAAAATGATTTCAATAAAATAGAAAAAGAAGCGGCTGATCTGCTTTCCTGCTTCATGGGCGTTTTTAACTCGGCCGACATATCCATGGCCAAGGAACTGTCTTTAATGTTCGCTGAAAACTGCCACGTTTGCAAAAAACTGCCCTGCACCTGCAATTCCTTGACATTACCAAATTTAAATCCTAGCATAAGGAAATAAAACCGAATACTTAGTTTCAGAAAAGGAGGTTCCGATGTACTGGGGAAATTGCGTAGAGTCAATAATAATATTTCGTAGAGAAGGCCACCCGACCGCAAGAAAAGAACACGAATGCTGCGAATGTGGAGAGACGATTAAAATAGGTGATAAATACTGGTATTTCGTCGGCTGCTGGAACGATGGTTACCATGATGACTATGATAATTATTTCGGGGCGTATAAAACGTGCTCACAGTGCGAAAAAGACTGGGATAAAATCATAGCAGCTCACCACGAAAACGGAGAAATAGAAGCCTGTCATATTTTCGGATTACTCAGAGAGGCCGTCCAGGAAGCGTTTGACGAAGGCTTCTTAACAGAAAACGACCAGCTAGTGCAAGAGTGGCTTGGTATTTTCCCGATAGAGATCCAGGGAAAACAAGAGGCACTTTTACAAATGAAACTTTACAGCGAACCCCTTCTTTAAAAACGCAACCAGTGTAAGCTTCGGGACGAAACCGGAGCTTTTTTATTGAATAAGATTATGATAAGCTGAAATTGATGAAGATGTTTGATTTTGGTAAAACTCCTAGAGTCAGAATAGCGCCTTCTCCCACCGGCTCTCTTCATATCGGTACGGCCAGAGCCGCGCTTTTCAATTATCTTTTTGCCAAAAAAGAGAATGGCAAGTTCATTTTGCGGATAGAAGACACCGATCTGGCCAGATCTTTGCCCAAATTCGAAAAGGATATTATCGAAAGCCTGGGATGGCTAGGCATCAAATGGGACGAAGGTCCTTTCCGACAAAGCGAAAGAATTTCAAGTTATAATAAACATTTAAAAAAACTTTTAGAAGAAAATAAAGTTTATTATTGTTTTTGCTCGGCCGACGAATTGGAAGATAAAAGACAGGAGCAGATGAGTAGGGGAGAGGCTCCCCGGTACAACGGCAAATGCCGGGAATTGTCCGAGAAAGAAGTTGAAAAAAACCTGGCTGATAAAAAACCCTGCATCATCAGATTCAAAACTCCGGCCAAAAAAGTAAGTTTTATTGATTTAATCAGGGGCAAGGTGGAGTTCGACGCTTCTTTATTGGGAGACTTTGCTATAGCCAAAAGCCTGGACAGCCCTTTGTACAATTTTGCCGTGGTGGTGGATGATTTTGAAATGAAAATCTCCCACGTTATCCGGGGGGAAGACCACTTGCCTAACACGCCAAAGCAGATTCTCTTGCAGGAGGCTTTGGGCCTTCCCCAGCCCCAATACGCCCATCTGCCTTTGATTTTGGGACCTGACCGCAGCAAGCTGAGTAAAAGGCACGGGGCTGTGGCCATTGCCGATTACCGCAAACAGGGCTATCTGCCCGAAGCTATGGTCAACTTTATGGCGTTTCTCGGCTGGAATCCCGACACGGAAAGAGAGATTTATTCTCTGGCTTCCTTGGTCAAGGAATTCTCCTTGAAAAACGTGCAGAAATCAGGCGCTGTTTTTAATATTAAACGGCTGGACTATCTGAACGGTTTTTATCTGAGGAGTAAGTCAGTAAGTAAATTGGCTGAATTGTGCGCCCCTTATTTGCCCAAGACTGACAAAATTCAGCTGGAAAAAATCGTGGCTCTTTATCAGGAAAGGCTGAAAAAGCTTTCCGAAATCAAGGGATTGACCGAATTCTTCTTTAAAGACAAGCTGAACTACGATAAAAAGCTTTTGCAGTGGAAAAGCATGGCTGACAAGGAAATCAGCCAATCTCTTGACAAATCAGAGAAAATATTGTTTAAAATAGATAAGAAAGAATGGACCAGGGGCAACCTGGAAAAGAGTTTGATGGCAGAGGCGGAAAAAGCAGGGGACAGGGGAGAGCTTTTGTGGCCCCTAAGGGTTGCTTTGACCGGCCAGGAAGCTTCCGCCCCGCCGTTTGAGATAGCCGAGATCCTGGGCAAGGAAAAAACATTAAAAAGGATAAAAGAGGCGAAAAAGCTTTTATGACAAAAATCAAAACCATCATCAATATTTCATTAATCGTTGGTTTGCTGTTGCCGGGTTTTTGTTTTGCGCAAGAAGACGCCGTAGCCATGCCCCAAACCATAGAAGAGGCGAAAGGCTTTGGTTTAAACATCCTCAAAGCCCTGCCTGACGCCACTAAAAAGGTCTGGCAGGAAGAAGCCTGGCCTTTTATCCTGCAGATGTGGGGTTGGGCGCAGGATATGTGGAATACCTATTTGGGTCATTATGTTGAGGATTGGTGGAATAAGGTGCTCAACTGGACCGGCAAAGAACCGGCCAATCTGCAAACAGAATTCCAAAAAGAGAGACAAGAGATGGAAAAAGACACCTGGGAAAGGTTTAAAGACCTCTTTTAAAGGCAGGGGAGGTACTTGACAGGGCTTTTGGCCCTGTTATTGTATATATAGGGAACGTCGCACAATGTTAGTAAAGCGATATATAATATAAGCACTAATATGACCAGGTCTAATACCCCTATTATCAAGCATATTCCTGACTTCCTTGACTATTGCGAGGTTGAGAAAGGTTTAGCTGATAAAACCCAGGAAAATTATCAGAGATATTTAAATAAGTTTATCGGCTGGCTGAAAAAGACCAAGAAGCAGGATCTCAAACCCCACGAGCTCTCGGCCGATGACATCTGGGCTTACAGGCTCTATTTATCACGCTCCCAGGATGAAAAGGGCCGTATATTGAAGAGAACCACCCAAAACTACTATCTAATAGCTCTGAGGGCCATTTTGGGCTATTTTGTGGCCAAAGACGTGGTTTCCATCCCCCCGGGCAAAATAACCCTGCCAAAGGACGTTAGAACCCAAAAAACCGTTAAATTCCTTACCTTAGAGCAGGTTGAGAAACTTTTGCTGGCTCCGGACATAAAGACCAAGCCAGGGCTGAGAGACAGGGCTATTTTGGAGGCTCTTTTTTCCACTGGCTTGAGGATAGCTGAACTGGTGGCTCTGAATAAAGAGCAGTTCACCAACATAAAAGACAAGAAGGATCTGGAACTTGGCATCATCGGCAAAGGCGGCACTCCCCGGACCGTTTATTTTTCTGAAAGAGCCCTGCTCTGGCTCAGGAAATATCTGGATAGCCGCCAAGACAAAGAAAAACCCTTGTTCGTCCATTATAAGGCCAGGAAAGACTCAAACAGCCGGCTGACAGCCCGCTCCATGGAGAGAATCATCAAAAAATACGCTCTGTTGGCTGGCGTGCCCATATTTACCACCCCTCATACTCTGCGTCACAGCATGGCTACAGATTTGCTCAACCAGGGGGTTGATTTGAGGACCATCCAGGAATTTCTGGGCCACCGCAGCATTATCAGCACCCAGATCTACACCCACGTTACCAACAAGCGCCTGAGGGATATCCACCGCCAGTTCCACGGGGGCAAAAATCTCAAAAAATAGATGACCGAGGCAGAACCTCGATCATCTAAAACTTGACGTTTGGCTAGTTATGGGGTGTAATAGTTTCCTTGTTTTCCCGTCATAACTATAAGGAGAGAAACAAAACCTTAGTGTTTGTACCAGGAGTTAATCCTGGTTTTTTCAATCATACTATATGTCGCACAATATTACTCCCCTTTTACCTCAACCTGTTTCTTTTTGCTGAAAAAGAAGATATAGATAATCTCCAGAATGGCCAGGGTGTTAAGGATAAGGATGGCGATAAACCACTTCTTGTGGCTGTTTTTGGCGGCCCGCCAAAGCGCTATCCCCTTCCAGGGTAGAACCCATAAAACAAGCAGGTAGATATACAATTGATTTTCCAAAAGAAACTGCTCCGTCATATTATTTAAAATTAATAAATCTCGTAAGTTACCGTAACCGTGACCGTTACCTTATTCTCGCCGGTTTCAATCTGCATCTCTCCCCCGCCGCCGCCCATGGCTTCCGGCACAGCGGCGTAATCGTACCGCGGCACAACTCCGCCCTCGCTGAACCCGACCACCTTGCCCAGGCTCATGTCCAATTGGTCAGCCAGAACCTTGGCTTTAGCTTTTGCTTCCTCAACCGCCGCTTCCCTGGCCTGATTTTTTAAATCATCCTCGTCCTCAATCGTAAACTGCAGATCGCTGACCTGGTTAGCTCCCTCTCCGGTCGCTCCCTGTATAATGTCGCCGACCTTGGCCAGATCCCTGATTTTAACCTGCAGGGCTTGGTAAACTTCATACCCTACTAGAACTCTCCGGCCGCTGGGGCAAGGTATCAGGCAAGTGCCCGGTTCATACCATTCGTAGCGCGGGTAGATGTTGAACCCGGTTGTTTTAACGTCCTTGTCAGTCACGCCCTCGCCTTTAACAAAGGCAATGACAGCGTTCATTTTTTCGGTATTTTCACTCAGAGCCTCGTTGACTGTTTTAGCCTCGGTCACCACTGAAAAAGAAGTTAAAGCTAAATCTGGAGCTGCGTAGACCTCGCCCGTGCCAGAAACCGAAATCGTGTTCTCGGTGGCGGTGATTTTGTCGCCGATATCAATCGCCAGAGAAACAATTAAAACAACCAAGAGCACGCTGACCAGTATCAACAAAGCGTTGATGCTGGTAATGAGGCCCTTGGTGGTTTTCTTTAAAAAATCAATGTTAAACTTCATATTGGTTAATGTTATTAATTATCTTCGACCTGAATCCATTATACCACAATAAAAGGCCCCCAAGGAATAATAGATAATGTTTGGGGGCTTGTTGCGAGATTATGTGGCGGCGCCGGTAAGCAAGGACAAGTTTGTTAACTCAATCATCTCCCCGTCGACAGCTCGATATATTTTTATGGTTGTCTGGCAGTCAGGGGAAATTTCCTTGTGCTGCTGAAAGGCTTTTCGTATGGCAGGCTGGTAGTCGGTATCAGATATGATCTCAATCCCGTCCCCTTGGCCGCATTTCGGACAATGCCACATGCCGTCGCAGTCTGCGGAGATAGCTAGTTTGGCGAGCAGTTTAGGTTTTATGTGCACCCGGGTCGAATCTTGGCCAAAAGATAATCCTGCTCCAACAAGTATCTGTTTGACATGTTGACCTAGTCTGGTGCCGGTAGTTTCTTGAAACTCGCGGATAGTCTGTTTGTCGGGCAAAACTATCACTGCTTCGTCGCCAACCACTAAAAGAATATTGAGGGTGCAGTATGGGCTGTTTCCTTTTCTGCTGGTATAAACCAGGCTGCTTTTGATGTCAGCTTTCTCCCTTAAGGGAGAAAGTAATTTTCTAACAAAAGCGATGAAAGCATCATTTATCTTAAATTCCATTCGTTCTTCCCTCCGTATTGTTCAATTATCTATTAATATATTCGCTCAATATTATTAAAAAGTCAAATATAAAAACCGCCTGTTGAGCGGTGAAGAATATTCTTAAAATTCAGTCTCCAGTATTTCCTCGTACGATTTATCAAGGAAGTCATCAAGCTTACCGGCAATCGTTTCTATTTCCATTTCGCCTTCTGCGTTTTTGGCTACGATGGCGGCTCGGCTGCCGTTCTTGAAGTTCAGTTCCAGCTTGCCGTCTATTCTATTAAAACCTACCAGCATGCAGAATCTTGGCTCATAAACATTGTACTCCTCAAACGAATCGGTCATCTTGGGCTTTTTGTCGTGTTTCAGGTTTTTACTTTCTTTAATCTTCATAAAACGATTAAAGATAAGTTGATAGTCCCTTAATTCAGTTTAAACTTATTTATTGAAGCGTCAAGCCATGGAATTATTATTGGATTCTTTAATTTTTCGGTAGGCAAAATAAGAATAAACCAGACTCAATAGAGCGGCCGCCAAAACAGCTGCGATAAAAATAGAAAAGGATAAATTAGGAAAAACTAAGCCGACCAGAGCGACCAGACCGGCGACAACAAACAATTTGCCGCCGAATCGGTGGGTCTTGTCCCAAACCTCTTCCGAATGAAGAGTCCAGGGGGTTCTGATGCCGACAAAATAATTCTTTTTCACCTTGGGTAGAACCAAACCGATGGAGATGAATAAAATAGAGAAAGCTGGCAGGATAAAGTAATTGATATTGAACTCAGTACCCAGAGCCATTCCCAAACTGTAGAGGTAAAGTAAAACCAGGAATAAGACCATAATAGTACGCAGCCAGTAATAAGGCAGAGCGAACCTGGCGTAGTTTTTTTTCAAAGGGTCAATCAGGGGCAGGAACGTCATTAAAAGATAGACTCCCAGAGCAATAGCCGGCAAAAACAGAACGCCGAATGTCTTGCCAGACCAAGCGTCAACCTCTCCCCTGGCGTTCCAGTGGGAAGGTATTTGCTCTGGCAGTTCGGGATAAAGAACCAAGCCGATGATAAAAGCAAAAACAATCAAGGCAACCGGCAGCAGTTCTTTTCTGGTGAAATTATTTATCATGTTTCTTAATTGACTATACCATAAAAAAGGAGCCGATTGAATAATCGACCCCTTATTTTTATTATTTTCTTTCTTACCTCCTAATTATTAATCTTTTGACCGTCAAGCACCGAGGAAAATCGGGTCTTTTTTATTTTTTCCCTCTTTTTCTTCGGGTCTTTTGACGTGGTTTTCCATTACTGGACGGTTAGAAATATTCTTTGGCTGGCATTCCAGGCAGAAGAGCACGGGATAGCCTCCATTTTCCGCCATGGTTTTTAACCTTTCCATGGGGATGACTGCGCCGCAATCGCTGCACAGTTCAAGAGTGCCTTGCTCTATTTTCGATAGAACCTTTTCGATCTTCCGGAGCTCTTTAGTATTCTTGTCGTAAAGCACCGGGCTTGATTCTTCGATCATGAAGGAGCCGTTGCCGCCGAAACAATCTCCTTCGCGCCGGCCCTCGGCCAGCGGAGACGAATGGTTATTTAGCCATTTTTGCAGTTGTTCCGCCTTTTTGGTAACTGCTGTTTTGATTTCAAGTTCTGTCTGTTTATTCAACTTATTACTCCTGCATTCTTTTATTGTGTTAGTCTTGCTCCACTCCGGAACTGAAACAAAACTACTATGGCGTCACCCCCTTTCTTTTTAAGATTTATTAATTTTCAAGGTGCGATAATTTCAATAAATTGATGATATATTCCTTGGCTTTTAATTGTAACCTTATATTATTCTCAAATTCCAGAGCTGTCAATGGCCCGAAATATTCCAAAGGATACCTTTTTAGATAGTCCAGTTCGGACAAATCATTTAAATAATGGGGCTCTTCCGGAAAAGCCTTATCTTTTTTATTCAGCATTGGAAAGTTTTTGGCCGGGCTGATATGGCTACAGCCAACCGGGTATTTTTCTATCAGTTTGATGTTTTGTTGGTATCTGGCCGGCTGAAAAACCCGGGCGTTTTCCAAATGGGAGAAATCAAGACAAATACCCCCGAACTCCTGAAGTTCTTTTTCGTCAAACGGATAAAGGCAGTTTTCAATGTAAATTGTTTTTTTATATTTGTCCAAATTATAAAGAAAAGGGAATTCCCTTTCGGTGTGGGTGTTGAAAACCTCGGTCTGGTAATGCTCAATCAAATAATCCATTTCCCACGGCTCCATATCGTTTCTAATATGGACGAACGGGATTCTCTCAACCTTGGTTTGTTTGAGCAGCTGATAAAGTTGCTTCCTTTCTTCCTGCTTCAAACAAGTGGGAAAAAGAGCCACTTCCTTCAACCCCAGATCCTTTACTTCTTTAACCTTATCCCGCCAGGCTGATTTGGTTTTGGTGGTGATGGCCGGTAAAATTTTCATATTATCTTCCTTTTGTTCTTTGACGAAGGCTGAACTCGGCCAAAGCTTTATCCAAATCAACTTCGGTAAAGTCCGGCCAGTACTTATTGCAGAAATAAAGTTCGGAATAAGCTGCCTGCCAGATTAAAAAATTGGAGATTCTTTGCTCTTTCCCGGTTCTGACCATCAAGTCAACGTCCGAGGTCCAGAGGTTTTCGGAAATGGTTTTTTCGGTAATCTTCTCCGGTGAAATCTTCTTTCGAATGATATTCCTGACGGCTGAGGTTATCTCGGCCCGGCCCCCGTAGCTTAAAGCTATATTCAAAACCATACCGCAGTTCTTTTTGGTCAAATCCTCGGCTTTTTTAAAAGAAGCTTGGATAACCTTGGGTAGTTTTTCTCTTTGGCCGATAATTTTAAGTCTAATCCCCTCTTTGGCAAACTGCCTGACGTCTTTGCTCAGAGCTTTTTTGAGCAAACTCATTAAAAAACTAACCTCAGTTTTGGATCTCTGCCAGTTCTCGGTTGAAAAAGTAAAAAGGGTCAGGATTTTGACGCCTTTTTTCTGGCAGTGCCTGATAATTCTTTCGGCCATTTCCATCCCTTTCTCGTGGCCTTTAGAAACCGACAAGCCTCGCTCTTTAGCCCAGCGCCGGTTGCCGTCCATAATAATGCCCAAATGTTGTGGAATTTTACTCATTTTGTCTTGCAATAATCGGCTAAGTTTAAAAGAAATTCCTTTTCCTTTTTAGGAAAAATCTTTTCTTGCTTTATGTTTTCCTGGCTCTTAACGATCAGACGTTGCTGCATTTTTCGGTATTTTTCTTTCTGGAAACCAAAAATATTCTCAATGTCGCCGTCTTTCAGGTCGTCCCTGATCTGAAAAGCTATACCCAGAGGCAGAGCGAACCGCTCTATTTTTTTCAGAAATTTTTCATCGGCTCCCCCCAATAAAGCCCCGACCTGCAAAGGAGTTACTACGGTGTAAAAAGCGGTTTTCCTGGTGTATATTTCCAGAACGTCTTGATCGGTGAATTTTTTCTTATTCCTTAAGTTTAACTCAAACATCTGGCCGTAGCCAGTGGAATACAGAGTCTGATTGAGTTTTTCCAGGGCCTTAAGCCTGTAACCAACCGGAAAAGGGCTGTCAGTCAAAATTTCGTAGCCCAGCGCATTGACCAAATCGCCAGCGCAAATCGCCAGATTTTCTCCGCAAAGGCGGTGCAGGGCTTTTTTGCCTCTTCTCAGTTCGTCTTTATCAATGATGTCGTCGTGAATTAAAAGATAGTTATGGATTAGCTCAATAAAAATAGAAGTTGTTAAAATGCCTTTTTTATTGCTTCCCCCGGCTAAAAAATAACCGTAATTAACCAAAATCGCCCGGATTCTTTTGGCCGGACGCAGAGAATATTCTTTCAGCCAGCCGAGCACCTCTTTTTCAAAAGGCGCTTTGGCTTGAGAAATCTTACCGTCAAAAAATTTCTCTATCTCTTGGCTAATTCCTTTTTGATAGTTTGATAAAGTTTGAGAAAATTGCATCGCTTTCCATTTTAATGGTTTTTGGCAAAAGCCACGGCAGGTTGAAACCCAAAAAATAGACCGTCTTAGTGATTAACTGTAAAACAGTAATCTTGAACTGAAAACGTTTTTTTAACTGCCGATGGTATTTTAGGAAATCCGGAAAAGTGCTGAGCATAATATCGGCTGCTGTCAGCCCCCAGATCACTCCCCCGCCCGACCATGGCTTGGTTAACCCGGCCGCGTCGCCGCAAACAGTGACTGATTTATTAAAAGGCAAAGAAAATCCCTGGGGAATCAAAGCTGAAAGTTTATTGGACAATTGAATATTCTTTTGCTTTAAAAAATCTTCAAAAATTAATACCGCTTCCTTGGGCCGGCCGATAATGCCGTATTCTGTTTTCTGGCCTCGGGGAATCTTCCAGATAAAGCCGTCCTTGACTGCCCAGGTTTCAACGCAGTCAGAACTGTCTGATTGATCAACAAAACCAAGAATGCCGACCCGGTATTTCAATTGTTTCAAACTTAAACTTTTTCTGACAAAAGAATTGACACCGTCGCACCCGATTATCCTGTCAAACCCCTGGGGCAAAGCATCAACCGTTTTGCCCAAGACAATTTCTGCGCCCGCTCTCTTAGCCGAATCAGCTACCAATATATCAAGTTCGGCGTGGCTCATCACCAGAAAATCCTGGGAAAAGTTAATTCTGACTGTTTTGCCGGGAAAATGAACCAAGGCCGATTTAATCCTGTTCTGGGCCAATGATCGGCTCCGGGGAATAAACTCTAAAATCTTTTCAGAAAAAAGACCTGCACAGGCCTCTTTACCGATTTTATTCTTTTTTTCAAAGATTGTCACCCGATGACCTTTTTCAGACAGTTTCCAACCAAGATACAGTCCGACTATCCCGGCTCCGATAATAGCCACTTTCAATTTTGATTGGTTCTTTTCCATTGTTTTTAGCAATAATGAAACCTACGGCGAAAGAAAGCAGAGAAATCAGGATGACGCCGACAACTAAAATGATATCAGACTGGTTGTTTTTGACAAATTGTTTGAACTTTGCTAAATTCATATTATATGGCTAAGACTAAAGCTACCGGTACCAGCCGCTTGGGTAGAGATTCCGCTCCCAAATATTTGGGAGTCAAACTGTTTGAGGGAGAAAAAGCCAAGCCAGGCATGATTATTATAAAACAGCGCGGTACCAAATTCCTACCCGGCAGAAACGTAAGTAAAGGCCGGGACGACACCCTTTACGCTCTGAAAGAGGGTGTGGTTAAATTTTCCACCAAAAGAAAGAAATCTTTTAACAACAGCCAGAGAATCGTAAAAATCGTCAATATAGAACCTTAATAAAAAAAAGGAGGCAATATGACAGGGATAAAACTTGCTTTAGTGATTATCGGTACGCTTATTGGCGCGCTCTGTGTGTCTTACGGATTCCCGATTTATTTCCTGACGGACTGGGAGGTATCTCAACCTGCTACTTTCTTTTTCTGGTTGGGTATATTCGGTCTAGCTATATTATTTAGCGTAGCAATAGTAACGACGGGACCCGCCTTAATCTCCAGATTGAATTTCAATAAAAAAACGCTGAAAAAACGATGATTGACCATAACAGCTAAAGTTCTATCAAACCGGTTGAGGTATAAACCTCAACCTTTTTATTTTGTCGCTGCTTTTATAAAATCGCGGAACAAGGGATGGGGTCGCAGCGGTCTTGATTTCAATTCGGGATGGAACTGCGTGCCCACAAAAAACGGATGCTTGGCGATTTCAATTATTTCCACCAAATCCTTTTCGGGGTTAAGGCCGGCCACAATCAGTCCTCTCTTCTCCAAAACGTCCCGGAAAGCGTTGTTCAATTCGTAGCGGTGGCGGTGCCTCTCAAAAACAGTGGAACGCTTGTAGGCTTTAAAACTTCTGGTTTTGGGCTTTATCCGGCATTTGTACTCCCCTAATCTCATGGTGCCCCCGTACTTTTTTTCCTTTAAAAGAGCGCTCTGGTCGGGCATTACGTCAATCACGTTCTCTTTGCCTTTGGGAGAGAATTCGGCTGAGTTGGCCCGTTTCAGCCCGGCCACGTGCCGGGAGAACTCAACCACGGCCAATTGCATGCCCAGACACAATCCCAAGAATGGGATTTTATTTTTGCGGCAGAACTCAATCGCTTTGATTTTCCCTTCTATCCCACGGGAGCCGAAACCGCCCGGCACAATAATGCCGTCGTAATCTTTCAGCTCTTTGAGGGCGCGGGGATTCTTTTCGTAATCTTCGGCCGACAGCCAAAAAATCTCCGGTTTTCTTTTGTGGAACCAAGCAGCGTGCTTGACCGCCTCGATAATGGAAATATAAGAATCCATTAAAGTGAACTTGCCGCTTTCAAAATATTTGCCCACAATCCCGATTTTGACCGGCTTCTTAGCTGATTTAATAGTTTGAACTAGTCTTTTCCAGTCTTTGAGGTTACCTTTTCTCTTGGTCCGCAGGCCGAACTTTTTCAGTATCCTTTCTCCCATCTTGTCTTTTTCGAAATTAATAGGTATTTCGTAAATCGCTTTGATGTCGGGAGCGGAAATAACGTCTTCCTTGGCTACGTTGCAGAAAACAGAGATTTTCTTTTTACGAGGCTGATCCAAAGGCACAGCTGCCCTAGCCACGATCATGTCGGGCTGGATACCGGCCATATTCAGCCACCGGACCGCCTGTTGGGTCGGTTTTGACTTCATCTCCCCTATCATCCGGGGCAAAGGCAGATAACTGACCAGAATGAAAATAACGTCGCTGGGCGAATTCAGCCTCATCATCCTGGAGGCCTCTAAAAACAGACTGTTTTGGTACTCGCCGACCGTGCCGCCGATTTCAATCAAAACAAAATCAGCCTTGGTTTTTCTGGCTGCTTTTTTTATTCGGAAAATGACCTCTTCTGGAATGTGCGGTACTACCTCAACGCATTTACCTTTGTATTCCAGGTTCCTTTCCCGGTTGATGACCGCCTGATAGACTCGGCCAGTCGTAATATAATTCAAAGTACTCAGGTCCTCGTCAATAAAGCGTTCGTAATTGCCCACGTCCTGGTCGCACTCGGTGCCGTCGGCAGTCACGAAAACTTCTCCGTGCTCAATAGGATTCATGGTGCCCGCGTCAACGTTGACGTAGGGGTCAATTTTAACGGCCGTAACTCTGTAGCCTTTGCTTTTTAGAATACGGCCGATGCTGGCTGTAGTCACTCCTTTGCCGATGCCTGACATTACCCCGCCAGCCACGAAAATGTATTTTGCCATTGATTATTCTGTTTTCTCTTCGCTAACGATTACTTTTATTTCCACTTCCAAATTATGGCTGAAGCGAATCTTGATTGGGAATTCGCCCAATTCTTTGATCGGCGTTTCCAAAATAATCTGATCTTTTTTAACATCAAATCCCGTTTCCTTTAATTTTTCAAAAATCTTCGGAGCTGTAATCGCCTCGAACAGCTGCTTTTCGTCGCCGATCTTGACCGGTATCATTATTTCCTGGCCTTCCAACGAACCGGCTAAAGCCTGGACTTTTTTCAAGTCGTCTTCAGCTTTTTTCTCTAAATCGGCCTGCTGGGTTTCCAGCCATTTCAAAGCTTCGGGCGTGGCCGGCTTGACCAGGCCCTTGGGAATCAGAAAATTCCTGGCATGTCCGTCAGCCACGTGTTTTACTTCGTATTTCTTGCCTAATTTCTCAATGTCTTGGAGAAGGATAACTTTCATACTAATTTATCTTATCTGATTTGTTTGATTAATTCAATAGCTTTGTCCAGCTGGGGGTCAAGATCTTCGGCGTAATCGTCCTCGGTCATTTCTATTTCAACGTCGGGAGCCAACCCTTCGCCGTCAATCAAGGTGCCGTTGGGCGTCAACCATCTGGCCACGGTCACTTTGACCGAACCTTTGGTTAAATCCTCCAGGGTTTGAACCGAACCTTTGCCAAAAGACTGCTCGCCTACCAGCAGAACGTCTCTGTTGTCTCTCAAAGCGCCAGCCAGAATCTCCGAGCCCGAAGCCGAACCCTGATTAATAAGAACAATTAAAGGATAGGTTGAAAGCTGGCCCGCGCCCTGAGCCAGATATTCTTTGTTTTCTTTTTTGCCACCGAAATCCTCAACCGTCACCACCTGGCCTTTTTCCAAAAACCAGCCCGCGATTGATTGAGCCACTTCCAAGTAGCCGCCCGGATTGTTTCTCAAATCCAAAATAATTCTGTCGGCCTGGCTGTTGAGAATCTGAACGCCAGCTTGCTGGAAAGCTGTGCGGCCGGTTTCGGAAAAGTGATAAAGTTTGATATAGGCAATGTTATCCTCTTTCATCTCCAGCTTCAGAGAAGGTATTTCAACCACGTCTCTGACAATGCTGATTTCTTTTGTTTCGGACCAGCCTTCCCGGAAAATCGTCAGCACAACTTCTGTGTTTTTGGGTCCGCGAATAAGCTTGACTGCGTCGTCAGTCGTCATCCCGGCAGTAGAAGTTTCGTCCACCTTAAGAATCTTGTCGCCGGCCAAAAGACCTGCCCGGAAAGCCGGAGTGCCCTCTAAAGGAGCAACCACAGTCAATTCATTATTTCTGATGCCTATTTCCATGCCGACTCCCTGGAATTCGCCCGAAACATCCTCTTTGAAAATCTTGGAATCGGCCGGGGGCATGAAAACCGTGTAAGGATCTTTCAAGGAACTGACCATGCCAGAAATCGCCCCGTAAATCATCTGCTGGTAGTCTATTTTGTCAGGGTCTACGAATTCTTTCTCCAGAACCTGCCAGGCTTCCCAGAAAAGGGAGAAATCAAATTCAGCCGGCTCGCCCGATTCGGTGTTGATTAAACAAGCGGGCGGGGCAACTGGTATCTGGGATTGGCGGAAATAAAAGCCGCCCGCAAACCCGGCTAAAACAATTATTAACAGGACAAATAAAAATATACCTTTTTTCAGCATATTGAATTATTGTAGCTTAAAACAATGCATCGAGCAAATATTATTTATTCATTTTACCAGATTTTCTCTGACGGGAAAATCTCAATATCAAAAAGACGATGCAAAGAAAGCCGAAAGCGCTAAACAGCTGGCCGACTAGCATATTGCCTTTCTCTATTTCCAGCTTGACCGCAGCTCCGACCGAAGCAAAAGCTAAACGGGCCAAATCCCATTCGTTCCGGTCCGGCTTTAAAAAACCGATGGTTACCTCTCTTTTATCGGAAATTAAATCGTGGTCAGTATCGGGATCCAAGGGATTGATATTGAGAGCCAATTCAACCTCGTCAGTCAAACCGTCGTTGTCGTCGTCCGTATCAAGGTTGTTGCCCAGACCGTCTTCATCAGTATCGGCCCACTCAGCCGCATCTAAAGGAAAGATATCGTCGGAATCTTGAACTTCGTCCCCGTCAGTATCGGGATTCAAATAATCCGTGCCCAAAACAGATTCTTCCTCGTCAGTCAGCCCGTCGTTATCGTTGTCGTCGTCAACCCTGTCCCCTATCTCATCCTCATCAACATCCGAGTCAACGAAATAGCTTTCTTGGCCGGCTTCATTGTTCTCAATGTTTTCGTCGGCCGGATAGGTTCCAACAATTTCTGCTCCGATGTTATGGGTGCCGGGAGCAAAAACCCAGTCAATGAAAACATCGTCGTACGTGCCCACTTTGACTGAAATCGGCTGGGGGTCGGCAATTTCCTGGCCGTTAAGGGAAAAAGTAACGAAGCCGCAGATATCCTCGTCCCCGACGTTGAACACCCGGGCAAAAACCCTCACTTCTTCTCCCTCAACCGGGTTCTCTTTGGAAAAAGTAATATCGGAAACATTAAGAGACAGATCGGCTCCAGCCAAAACAAAACCGCTAGTCAGCAAGCAAAAGAAAGCTGTAAGTAATATTAAAAACTTTTTCATGATTTGAAAAATAACCGGCAAAGGCAGCGGCCATCTTTTTTAATCTCCTGGCGGTGCCAAATACAGGGACAAATCTCTGTCATAGATTTTTATCCAGCCATTCTCTGATTAATTCCTCTGGCTGAACTCCCATAAGCCCGCTGACCACTTTGCCCTCCTTGAACAAGAGAACGATCGGTATCCGGTCAATCTCGTATTCGGTAGCGGTCAAGGGGGCTTGGTCAACGTTGAGTTTGGCGAAAATCGCCTTGTCTTGGTATTCTCCAGCCAGTTTTTCCAGAATCGGAGCAAGCATCAGACAAGGCAAGCAGGCGGACGACCAAAAATCCACCAACACGGGCTTGGCAGCGGTCTGGACTTCCTTTTTGAAATTTTCATCTGTCAAATCAAGCATTACTCGGTGGTTTTGCCGTCAAATTCGTCGGTCGTATCGGCCTCGGCCTCTTCCTTAGTGGAGTGAATCACCTTGTCCCGGTGTTCGGGCGGAGAATAAACAGTATACAGCTTCATTGCCTTGTCGGAAGAAGTGTTAATGATGTTGTGTTTCACCCCGGCCGGGATAACCACGGCTGAGCCGTCCTTTAAAGGATATTCCACGTCATTCAAAACAGCTTTGCCTTCGCCTTCCTCCACCCGGATAAACTGATCCAGGGTATTATGGGTCTCCGAACCGATTTCCTCGTTGGGCTTGAGACTCATTACCACCAATTGGCTGTTTTTGGCCGTATAGAGAACCTGGCGGAAATTGCTGTTCTCTTCGGTCAATTTTTCAATGTTGGTTACGTAGCCTTTCATGTTTTTTTAAAAAATATATTAATTTACTTTCGACCGTTGACGATTAAGACTGAATCTTAATCGCATATTCCATCTTACCAAAAAATCGCCTGGTTGGCGACTTTTTGGGATTAAATCATATTTATCTTCCCCAGCGGAACAGATTCTTTACCCAGCCGAATACGCCCTGGCTGTTATTTTCTCTTTCAGCCAGCTCTTGGAGTCTGGCCTGCTCCTGTTCCATTTTCTGGATTTGTTCCTGCATCATAGTTCTGACTTCTTCGTTACAGGCAACACAATCTTCTCTCAATTGTTTGAGCTCCTGAACTCTTTCCTGGTTCTGGTTTATCTCCTGCTTCATTTCTTGGGCCGCTTCTTTTTCACCGCCCATGAAGAACCTGACAAAAGTATTTCTCTTTTGTATTTTTTCTTCAGCCACAATGGTTGCCTGGACGGAATTGTTGAATTCCTGAGCGATTACAGAAACCTGAGGGCCGATGCCGGGAGCCAAGTCTTCTATCGCCAGCAAGGCGTGGATCGCTTCCCTGGCTTTGTTCTGATTCTGGTACACTTTCTGCTGGACCCCGCTTAGAGTTTCAACCTCCTGGGCCATTTCTTGCTCTCTCTGCTGGATCATCTCTCTGGCCTGGATGGTGTTAACGGCTCTTTCCGGCGCTTCCAATATAAAAGGTCCGGCCTCTTCCCTAATCTGAGCCTGCTGCTCGGTCCTTATCTGCTGCTCCTGGCCCTGATTCTGCGTCTGCTGTTCTGTCTGTACTTGCTGCGCTTGCTGGATTCCCTGTTGACCGGTCTGGGCGGCCAAAGCCGCCGAACCGATCAAGGTAAGGGCCAACAATGGTATTATTAGTTTTTTCATATGTGTTGAATGCGAAAAATAATTATCGACCTTTCCTCTTTTTTATAGCAAAAGAGTTTCTATTTGGCAATTTGTTTTACAAAGTTGCTGATCGAACGATCATAGGTTTTCTCCGCTTCTTTGGAAAAATAGCAAGCGGGTAACTCACCCTTCTCCCGGTGGTGTTTGATGCATTCGCAGCAAATCCCTTTCCGCGGACAGCCCGGATAGGTGCAGGGGCAGTCTTTTAAGTTTTGCTCTTTTTGGCATTCCATATATTTATCTTAGCAAAATCAGCCTATCTTGGCTTGTCTCCTGGTGTAAAAGTAAAAAACAGTCCCGCCTAAAAATTCAATCAGCCCGGCCGTGCAGAAAACGTACCTAATACTAGAAGCATCCATTATCGCTCCCAAAAGCAAAGGCGAGACAACGAAACCCGCTGTCATAGCCGTATCCAGAGAACTCATCAAAGTGCCCATGCCCATATTTTTTCCCAGCAGAACAGTAATGGCGGTAACTGAAGGTATGGCCACGGCCGTGCCAATACCCATTAAAGCGCTGATAAAAATCAGTTCTCTAAAGCTGTCAACGAACGGTATCAGCAACAAACCCGTGCCGCCGATCAGAATGCCGATCATAATAAAAGAAAACTTGTTGTATCTGTCAGCCAGCCGGCCGAACACCCTCTGCAGCGAAATGTTGAAGAATGTATCAACCGCGAACAAGATGCCGATCTTGGAGGCGGTAATATTGATATTGGAAGCAAATAGCGGCAGGAACACCATTAGGCTGGCCCGGCCCATGGCCATGCTTATCCTGGTAAAAAAAAGTCCTTTAACAATGTTATTTTTGAAAATTGTCCTGAACGGAATAATATCCTCTTTTTTTCTTAAATTTTTTATATCGGGCAACAAAAACAAAGTGATAAAGAAAGCCGCCAAAGACAGCAAGGCCATAGCGTAAAAAGCAGCGTCAAACCCGAAAACGTCTTTGAGCAAACCGCCCAGAATCGGGCCCATGCCCATGCCCAAGAATAAAGCAATGTTGAAAGTGCCCATGGAAGCTGCTTCCTTACCTTCTTTCCTGGTCTCCCCAACATAAGCCATGGCCACCGGCACAATCATGGCCGAGGTAAACCCGTGAATGATTCTAACCACGGCCAAAGAATAAATGCTGTCGGCCAAAAGATAAAACAGGGAAATGACCGCGTAGCCCAGCAATCCCCAGACAATGAATTTTTTCCTGCCTTTCAAATCGGAAATCCGGCCGATGATCGGCAGTAATATCAGGCGGGACAGGGCAAAGCCGGAGAATATCACTCCCAGCCAAAGACCGCCAGCTCCCAAACTCTCAGCATAAATCGGCATTAAAGGGGTTATAATGCCGATGCCTAACATGGAAGCAAAGACAGCTACGAATAATGTGTTGAATATTTTCTTATGCATAAACGTCAACGTTTATTTTATCAGTTAAACAAAGCTAAGGCAAGAAAAAACCGCTCTTTGAGCGATTTCCGGCCAAATTCAGTCTGCCAGAACAAAACGCCATTTTCTCTTTGACCAGTAGGGGCCCGCGTAATCTATGCCGATACGGGCCGTGGCTTTAATTTGAGATGGTTTTACCGCCTCTCCCCTATCTTCCAGCCAGATTCTTTTGCTTTTAGTTAAATCTTCCCCGTAAAATGATTTGTCCAGTTTCAGATAGCGGCAAAGCTTGCCCGGGCCGGATGTTTCTTTCCCCTGGTCAAGCGCCCTGATTAAAACGCATTCGGGCTCGTTTTTTTGGCCCGTGGAAATATTGAACTGCCAGTACATGCCGTAAACCAGATAAATGTAGATATGCCCGCCCACCAGATACTCGGCCTTGTTACGCTCGGTCATCTTTCCTTTGAAAGCGTGGGAAGCTTTGTCTTGGGGTCCGATGTAGGCTTCGGTTTCTGTAATCTTGCCGACTATCCTTTTACGCCCTACTTTTCTGACAATGCATCTGCCCAAAAGCTTTTTGGCCGCGGTTAAAGTCGGCTGGGTATAAAAACTCCTGGCCAGTCTTTCATGTTTCATTTTACTCTCCCGGTTTAAAGCTTCTGGCCATCTGATAGAACAGATTCCGATAAGCTGACCAGGCATTCTGGTAGGCGTTGAAAGAGAGACCCCAGATAGTGCCGTCAGCCTCTTCAACAAAAACCAGCAGGGTTTTGAAATCAATTTCCTCCTGGGTGCTCTCAATTTCAATAAAATAAGCGGCATTCCCGTTAATTGTCTCTTCTTTCTCCTCGGTAAACTCAATAATGGGGATTGCCTGGGTTAAAGATTCTTTGATGCTGACAGCATACTCTTGCACGTTATTCAGGCC
>Ga0315548_1001495_pt1 | contig 19551 bp, 23 predicted proteins | sample SalMarSW160110MG_2_FD_202540 | JGI IMG/M metagenome (GOLD analysis project Ga0315548, IMG submission 202540) | Salt marsh sediment microbial communities from the Plum Island Ecosystem LTER, Massachusetts, United States - Salt Marsh Sediment SW1601-110 ...
GCTGACGGTTTTGTTAAAGATAACAGCAGTTTAAGGGTTTTTGAAATTTATGATAACGAAACAAAAAAAACATTGGAATTTTATATTTCGCCGCTTGGAGTAATGGAGGTGAATAAAAAATGAAGAAAAATAAAGGTGTAACTCTTATCGAACTTATGGTAAGTTTTTTAATATTTGCGATTGTAATAGCCGGAGTAGCGGCGTTTAATGTTCGAAACACAAAGGTAGTTGTACGTTCTGAAAGAAACGCGAGGAGAACTCTTTTGCAGGAAAGTGCTATCGAAGAATTTAAAGGTTGGCTTAAAGCGGCGTCGGTACCGGGTTCGAGGTTCGATGGAATTTGGGCTGATAGTGTTGTTGGGGATGTACTTCTTTCTGAAACGGATCCCGAAACGAGTATTGGAGTGAGGTTAGAAATAGATTCATTTATCCCAGATAAAGATAGTGCAAGTGTTTCTGATGCTGGAGTCTGTTTGCAAGTAAGAATAATATCGAATGACCCTGATTTAAATATTAATGATACAACTTTAACTTACATTTCCCGGCATGATTAGGAGGAAGTATGAATAAGAAAGGATTTACACTTGTTGAATTAATAGTCTCGATATTTATATTGGGAATCATTTTAACTATGGTATATAGAGTTTTCTTTTATCAGGAGCAGTCCATGCGCCGTCAGAGGCAGTGGTCGGAAGTCAATACGATACAAAGAAAAGCTTCCACTTATATCGCGAAGGAAATTAGAAATATAGGTTATTGCGATAAGACCAATTTGAGTGGAGCAACGAAAGCGTTTGGTATCATAAGTGGAGAGAGTGATAATATAAGGTATTCTAATGATATCGACGGAGCGCAGGTGGGCACGGTTGATCCGGAAGATATTCATTCCATAGAAGTGATTGCAGGTGTGCTGCTTATAGACGGCGATTTTGCTCTTGATAACGTTGCTTCGTTGGAGTTTGTTTACGTTGACACCACTGGTGATACTGTAACTGCGGTATCCGAGGTAAGTGATCTGGGTGAATGGGAACTCCCGGTAGGGGAAGAACCGATAGAACGTATTGAATATCATCTAAGAATAGCCAATGCTACGGATACGATAGAGTATAGTGGTGTGGCGACTCTCAGGAATAAAAGGCCGTAAAGGAGGAGATTGTAATGAATACAACAAAAAAACAAAATGCTAAAAAGGGAATATCGATGGTAATTGTTTTGTGGATTATGGCAATCCTCACTGTTCTGACTACGGTTACCGCTCTTATAACACAGGGAGATATAGCTTCGACTATTAATTTGATAAAACGAAAAGGTGCTCTTCAGCTCGCGGAAACGGGAAGTGATTACTTTATTTCTATGATTCCTTTGGTCCCCGCACAGACAGGAATGATAGATACTATGATAGTTGCTGATACTTCTATGCCTCTCGAGAGCGGAGGTGAAACTGTAAGTGTTCACAAAGTTTATATGAGTGATGATTCGACAAGGGCTTTTATTATAGCGCCCGTTCCGATGATTTATAGTAACGCTTACGGACAAAATCCATATCCTCTTTCTCCCGGAGGGGGACAGGGTACTTATTATGTGTATGAATTTACCGCGGGAGGATTGATGGGTAGAAAAGAAGATGTTGAAGTGCCGCAGAAAGTTGTCGATGTGGCGGCAGGGCCCTGGTCTCCTTTAGGCGGACAGGGTCAAAAAGGTAATACAATGTATTAAAAAAGGAGGAATGTATGGTTCTTTTATTATTGTTTTTAAGTGGTTTCGAATGGACAGAATTGACAGTTTCTGATCCAAAAGATATAACTTCTCAAATTAAACAAGAAATTGAAAATAATTTTGATGGTAAAGACGTCATAAATAGAATGGTTTATTTGGATGAAAGTGTCTTTACCGGGGGATGTAAGTTTTTGGCGCCTAAGGGTTTTTATATTAAGGAAGCGCCGAATGAAATGAAGCTTAAGAAGCGTTATATCAAGATGGTTAAATATGATCGCTATAGTCTAACAATTAGAGAAGGAAAATTAGAGGCGGAATGGAGGAAATTAAAGAGTGAGTTTGAATCTGTTTGTTTAGACGGTAAATCCATAGAATCTATTTTAAAGGATAAGGCTAAATTAATGGAATATTTCCCGGAGTTATTATCTTATGAGCAAAATTCTGTGCGAGAGGAAGAATCGCGTGAAGGTCGCTTGAAAATGAGAGCATCTAGAAATGATCGAGAGAGAGAAACTTTTCCTGAAAAGACTTACTTTAGTTTTATTCTCATTGAAAAAGGATATCAAGAGAAAATTATACCTGTTATTATTTCCTTATCACCTATGAGAAGTTTGATTGAAAAGACCGAAAAAGGAGAAGAATAAAATGGCTAGAATAGAAATATTATTTATTTTCTTGTTGCCTTTAATCGCATTTACGCATGAACAAGATGAATCTTTATTTAGTAGTTCTGATGTTTCCCCGGGTGCTTTAATCCTTCTTGATAGATCTGGTTCTATGGGTTGGGATTCTGACATTTATGATACTACTCTAACAGTAGATCGAACATCAGTGATACTGAGTGGGTTTAATAATATTCACTCAACCCATCTTGAGGGGTGGTATGATGAAGAAATCTGGCCAGATGGACCCGGTAATATTAGTGACTTCAACGAATCACCCGCTGATGATGTATGGAGGTTAACGATTAGGGGAGGTAGTAGGGATACCGCAGTGGTTTCAAACTGGAAGTTGAGATTTTACAGTGGAGGGTCGTTTACCGAATTTGATGGTGGTAGTTTTTCTTTGGAAACCGATGAGACGACAAAAACAGATATAATTAACGTCTCAGGCGTGGGAACTGTAGATTCGGTAGAATGCTTTTTGAATGTTAATACTTATGATTATTGGTATTGGAGGAGGGGGCGTTGGAGGCAGCAAGTGACTGAAATTGGTGATGTTCAGATTGACCTTGAAGGTCCCGCTATAGTAGCGAATGTAGAGCGGCTTACAAGAATACAGGTGGCACTGGAAGTGATTCATTCACTGTTGGATGCAGACGGTGATGGTTTTGTAACCGAGGAAGATGAGAAATTTTTATCTATAGATTTTGGGCAGGGTTGCCATAGAAATACACGGGAATATACTCCTAAAGTTGTTGGTTCTAATGATAGCTATGATTTTTCGTCTCCGATGGATGGTTATTGGCATAGTAGACGAGATTATGTATGGCACTATGTTTATTCATATAATGAAACCACAAAAGACTGGGAGCCAATAGCAAATGGAAATTATACGATGTATACCGACGAATTGGGGACTCCTTTCACCACGATATGGAATCACATTAACTATGCAGAGCCATTTGGATCCACTCCAAATGGTCCGCTTGTTGCAGAGGGTGCTGATTACACGGGCGATTTCAGAAGTGCTTATCCCGAATTATGGTGTAAGAAACATAATATAATATTGATAACAGATGGAGAAACAAATGAACATGAAGATTGTTTTAATGATGCCAAAGATCTTGTGTATCAAGCCTATAAAGCCTGGCATGAGGATACTATAAAAGTTTTTGCAGTTGGCTTTGGAGATGACATTAGCTCTGCGGGAGCAAACCAACTAAATTGGACCGCTTTCCACGGAGGTACACATAGTGCGGATTCAGCTTTTATCGATTCTATGATTAGTGAAGGGATGGATACAACAAGAGTCAGTGGTGATAATTGTGGTATGAGGGATCCGAATGACACCGACGATAATTTCCTTACGGGTTATGCTTACATAGCTAATGATGCCTCTGCGCTGGCACTTTCATTAAAAAAGATCTTCACTGAAATTGCTGGACAGAAGGAAAAAGGTTTTTCTTCCGCGGAAGTTACTTCTATAGAAGAAGACTATACATCCACAGGGTATGAGGCGCGAATGTACCTTGCTTCTTTCTTCCCCGAAGAAGAAGCAATCTGGGAAGGACATATGCGATCTGTAAAGCTGGTTACGGGCGGATTATCTTTTGATGATATTCCGGATTCCCTCGTTTATTGGGACGCGGGCAATTTACTACGAGATAGAGATCCCGCGACAAGAAATATTTATGGTGTAAAAAACGATACTTTATTACCTTTTACCAGTGCCAATTTCGATTCTTCAGATCTCGATGTTGTGAGTAGTGGTGAGGCAAACGAGGTCATCAATCTTGTAAGGAGTGGTAATGTCGTTATGCAAGATACCGCGTACCTTGGTGATATCTTTCACTCTTCACCTCTACGTGTTGGGCACCCCAGTGCCTACTATATTGACGATGCTTTCGATGATTATAGAGATTCGATGAGTACAAGGCCTGCCGCGATTTATGCAGGAAGTAATACGGGAATGCTTCACGCTTTCCGTGATGAAACGGGAGAGGAATTGTTCGCCGTTGTGCCTCAAAATTTTGTTCCTGAGGTTAAGGCTTTAAGGGATTCGCATAGATTTTTTGTTGACGCGGATGCTATGGCGGCTGATGTCTGGTTCCCCTCGTCTGAGTCCGATAGTTTTAAAGACAAAAACGAATGGAGAACTGTCCTTATGGCGTCTCAGGGCGAAGGTGGCAGAGGAATGACTTGCATAAATGTAACCGATCCCACCAGTCCTCTACATCTTTTCAGTTTTGAGCATGACACAATGGGTTTAACGACTTCTGTTCCTATTATGTATAAAGTTGGTAGGATAGTAGGTGCGGATACGCTGGAAAGATTCTTTGCTTTCTTTGGTGGCGGTGAATGTCCCGATTCGTTGTGGGATAGATATAACCCTGCCACTGCGTCTGATTCTCTTAAAGGTAATGTTATTGTGGCGCTCGATTTATATAAGGCATATACGGATGGGCTTAGTGAAGATAATACTTTTTGGTTTATCCCGCCCGCGTCCGGAGATGCTGATAGAATGGTTTATCCCTTTGCTTCGGCGGGCAGTATGGTAAACTTAAATTCCAAGTATGATAATCGTTACGATTTGCTTTATATTCCGGACCTCGCGGGTCAAATGTGGAAGGTCGATGTTAGGGATCCGGATATTTCAACCTGGGAAGCCAGGTGTATATTTCAGCCGCCTATACCAGACACTGTTGCGGAGGATTCAATAGCGCAGCCTGCTTTCTTCGCTCCGCTTATAGAGAGAGAACCTGCTCTTGGATGTTACTGGGTATTTTACGGCACCGGAGACAGAGCTCATATTTTTAGGGAGAACACAAATAATAGATTTTACGCTATATTGGATACCGTAACCGTAGAATCTGGTTCTTATCCTTTAACGGAAGATGATGATCTGAAAAATGCTTGGACTGAAGGTTCTTTTAATCTTTCTACCGATTTTCCGAATACTAATGGATGGTTTATCAGCTATTCGGATTCTTCAACACATGTTGATGAAAAAACCGTAAGCCAGGCTGTTATGTTGAAAGATACATTGATTTTCTCGACTTTTGAACCGACTGAATCTGCCACTGATTGTAATATAGGTGGTGGGGGTGCGAGAGAGTATTATTGTCAATATAAAACCGGAGGTGGACGTATCAGGAATTTAGGTGGTGGTATACCACAGGCTCCAAGGTATTCGTTTGGTATGGACGGAGGGGTTTTCGTAGTTCATCAGACGTCGGATTCAATTCTGGTTGAAACGGGTACGGGTTATGGAACATTGAAAAGGATACTTAAATGGAAAGAAAGATAATTCTTTTAAGTTTTGTTTTAATTGTTTTACTTATAACAGGATGCGGGGGAGATGAGTCCTCCTCCGCGTCTTCTTCTAAAGGCGGAAATGTCGTCGCGGTGGATTATTCTCCGGTACAGCCCACATCTTCGGACGCGATAACTCTTAAAATTACCGCCGTGGGAGGAGAAACTCCTGATTATAACTGGATTGTTAACGGAATACCTGTTCATAATGTTAGCGGGAATAAATTAGGTCCCGAACACTTCTCAAAAAATGATACGGTTTTTTGTTCGATTTTAATCGGAGGAGAAGAAAAAAAGAAAATCGGTCCGATTGTAATTATGAATTCACCCCCCCGGATAAATACTCTCACGATTTCACCGGAGAATCCAAGGCACGGAACCGGTCTTTCGCTTAATGCTGATATAACGGATGCTGACGGAGATGAACTTTCTCTGCTGATAAAATGGTTTATAAATGAGGAAGAAGTTAGTACAAATCAAGTTTTATCCGGCTCCGAGTTTAAGGCTGGCGATAAGGTACATGTCCTTGCTACTCCTTTTGACGGAACAGAGGAAGGATTCCCTGTTAATAGCGGATTTGTCCTGGTGCAGAATTCCGCGCCTGAGTTTGTTTCTTCACCTCCTTCTATCGAAGGAAAAACGATGAATTACGAGATAGAGGTAAAAGACGGTGACGGGGATAATGTAGATTTATCGCTGGAAGAGGGTCCTCCCGGTATGGTACTCACAGGGAATAAACTTGTGTGGGAAGCTCCCGAGATAAATAAAGATACTTCCTTTGTGATAAAATTAAAAGCCAGGGATGAAAGAGGAGGGGAGACAATTAATTCTTTCTCCCTGGATTTAAGAGCCACCGAAGTGCAGTAAGATTTTCCTTCCTTTCTTGCATTTCTCTGATTTCCTCATTTCTATCTATGTTGATGGAAATGAGGAAATCAGTTTTTAAAGACTTAAATTTGCCACGGATTCACACGGATAAACACAGATATTTTGTTTTTTCTTTCTAGCCTTCCAACCAACATTTCACATGTAGAACCTGTAGAAAATGTAGTGTTTTTTTATATATGGGATTTTTTTATTCCGAAATATTAATCGCGGCTGGGAAGCCGCTCCTACAATTAAGTCTGTAGGAGGGATTTCCTAATCCCGAAAACGTAGAGTTGGGGTTTATCCCCAACAACCCTTAAGCGGTAAATGAATCCTCGAACTACTAAAATTAAAATGTAGGGGGAGATTACTTCAAATGGGAAGGGCAGAGAGAGTTTATTATGTAGTTTTTAAATATAATATTAAATTAGGTGCGGTTGGGCTTTGTGATCTTTGTGTCTTTGTGTGATATATTTTTTTCGGTGTGGTGGGGGTGGCGTTGACATTTCAAGGAAAGGAATTATAATAATCCCTGACTTATGATAAATATTAACGAGAATTATTTAAAATTAAAATCTTCCTATCTCTTTGCTGAGATAGAAAAAAGAGTGAAGGCATTTAAAGCCGAAAATCCAGAAAGCAAAATTATCAGTCTTGGTATAGGAGATGTTACAAAAGCCCTTCCGGAAGCCTGTATTGAAGCTTTCCGGGCAGCTGTAGAGGATATGTCGCGGGATAAATCCTTCCGTGGATACGGTCCTTATAAAGGATACTCATTTCTGCGTGATAAAATCGCCGAAAAAGATTTTAAATCCAGGGGAGCAGATATTTCTGCGGATGAAATATTCGTTAGTGACGGGGCAAAATGTGACACAGGTAATATCCAGGAACTTTTTTCTCTGGACTTGAAAGTTGCAGTCCCGGATCCTGTTTATCCTGTTTACGTGGATACAAATGTTATGGCTGGTCGTACGAGAACTTGGGAAGACGGAAGGTATAATGGTTTGATATATTTAGATTCAACCGAAGAAAATAATTATGTACCGGATTTGCCAAAAGAATCAGTAGATTTAATTTATCTCTGTTTTCCGAATAATCCTACCGGGGCAACCATCGATAAAAAAAGCTTAAAAAATTGGGTAAATTACGCGAAAGAAAATAAAGCCCTTATTCTCTATGATGCCGCGTATGAAGCTTTTATAAGGGATGATGGTTTACCCAAAAGCATTTATGAGATCGAAGGGTCAAAAAATGTGGCGATAGAATTCAGAAGTTTTTCCAAAACCGCTGGATTTACAGGTACCCGCTGCGCGTACACCGTTATTCCTAAGGAATGTATGGCTTACGACAAGAATGGAGAAAAGTACCCGGTACACGATTTGTGGGAAAGGCGTCAAACCACTAAATTTAACGGTGTTTCCTATCCTGTGCAAAGAGCCGCGGAAGCAGTTTATACAAAGGATGGACAAAAACAGGTTAATTTTCTGGTAGATTATTATCTTGAGAATGCTAAAATAATACGTAAAACATTCGAAGAATTAGGATATAAGTGTAATGGGGGGAAAGATTCACCCTATATCTGGATTAAAACAGGAGAAGAATCCTGGAAATTCTTTGATTTATTATTAAAAGAAGCCAATATCATCTGTACACCCGGGAGCGGTTTTGGTAGATGCGGAAAAGGTTACATCAGGATAAGTTCATTTAACAGTAGGGAGAAAGTAGAAGAAGCCGTAGAGCGTATTAAAAAAGCTCTTAGCTTTTAGCCTTTAGCTTTTAACTTAAAAAACAACAAAAAATCTTGTGTTAATCTGCCTGCCCTGTAGGGAGGTTTACCCTGTGAAATGCGAAGCGATATTTAACAGGGAACGACTGTACCAGGGTGAAATCTCGTGGTTGTTGCATATGCCACAATACGTGGTTACTTTTTTTGTTGCCTTTTTTATGGAAAATATAAAAAATGTTTTTTAGCCTTGACATTTTTGATTTTTTCCGTATTTTTGTATATAATTATGATAAGGATTAAAGAGGGGTTTACGTTAATTGAGTTAATGGTTGTTATTGTTATTATTGGCATTTTAGCGGCAATCGCGATACCTAATTATGTTAAAATTGTTGATCAAGCTAAGGTAGCGGAAGTGAAAGCGAATATGCACACGGTTCAACTTGAAGTGGAGTATTATTGTATAGAAGAGGCTTCGCACAGGTATCCTTCGTCGATTGACCTTTTTGCCGATGACTTACCATCCGGAATGAATAATCCGTTTATACCCGGCGGGACTGTAGTGCAGGATGAGTCCGGCGCTGATATCCCTGGTGTTGTAGAATATGCCACAGAGGACCCGAACGATTCTTATTCAATTATCGGATTGGGAAAGCAGGCAACTGTTATTCATTTAATTCTTTCACCGGGTCGCGTGGACTAAAATACGATGAAAATTACCTCTTCTAGTGTTAATTTTATTTTACGAAATTCGCTTATTGATTTGCAGTTTGCAAAAATGTGAGATTTAAATGTTTGAAAGACAATATCTTGGATTTGGGAATGTTTTTTGTACGTATATTAAGTGTATGATTATTGATAGATTTATTGTAGAAAGTATTTATAAATGTAAGTTAAACTCTAAAAATTAGGAGGTTATATGAAGAAACGTGGGTTTACGCTTATTGAGTTAATGGTTGTGGTCGTCATCATAGGTATTCTTGCAGCTATAGCTATCCCGAATTTTGTGAAGATTGTTGACAGGGCGAAATGCGCTTCAGTGAAAGCGAATCAGCATACGGCGCAGATAGCTGTTGAATCTATGTCTATAGATCTATTTGGAGCGTATCCAACTACTGAGGCTGAGATAGAAGATGAGCTTCCGCCTAATTTTAAGAACCCGTATGTTGCGACCGAGACTTTATCAGAGTGTTTTGTGGTGCATGATACTGATCCGTATGATCCCGCTGATCAAGATGAGACGGCAGGTCGTGTTGCGTATGTTCATAACGGAACGACTGATCTTGATGACGCTGACGGTTATACTGTCGCGGGATTTTGTAAAGACGGAGATTTTTCGGATTTGACGCTTATTCCTGGGAAATAATTAAGACAGATAGATAAGAAACAGTTAGAAAAAGAGCGTCACTTGACGCTCTTTTTTTTATAAGTTCCGAAAAAAACGTTTTGGCAATATGCCCACTTTTTACCGGTCGCTACTCAAATTGGGGGTGAAGAAAATAGATGTTTTTTCTGTGTGTTCTCCGATGGGAGTAAAATTCGGGTATAAGAAAGGAGATTTCCCTGTAACTGAGGACATAAGTAATCGTCTTTTAAGGCTTCCTTTTTATAATACATTGAGAATGGAAGAATTAGACGAAGTTTGTAAGGCTATCAGTGAATTCAAAATCAAATAATTAAAGTGTGAAGCTTTTAGTGGCTCTTTAAACTACTAAAATCCTCCATGTATTCCTTTCAACACATCGTTTAATATAATCAAAGCCATAAGAGAAAGCAGGATTACAGTGCCAACTGTTTGAACGATTTTTAGCAATGTTTTGGAAGGAGGTTTTCTTGAATTAAAAGTAGTCAGTGACATTATAATATGAAATCCGTCTAAAGGAGGTATTGGAATTAGATTCACCATAGCAAGATTAATTGTTATAAGTCCGATAAACATTAAAAATCTTGTAAAGCCCTGGTCTAGCGATTTTTTGGTAAATATTACTATGCCAACAGGTCCTGACACTTCTCTTGGAGAGAATTTTCTCTGAATTAACCAGCTAAATTGACGGTAAATAAGTAAAGCGATATTACAACTCTGCTGCCACGCGAACGAAAAAGCCTGTAAGGTCCCTATCCTCATTTTTGTTGTAGGAGCTTCTATTCCAATCCTTCCTATGCTTATTATTGAATCTCCTTCTATGGTCTTTTGTTTTTCGGGTACTATACTGGTTTTGATTGTGTCTCCACCGGATAAGTAAACAATATTTAGAGTTTCTTCTGCCGCGGGATGGATTTGGTTTGTTATATCTTCCCAATTTTTTATAGTTTTATCTTCGATTTCAATTATTATATCATCCTTTTTCATTCCTGCTTTATCGGCGGGTAAATCTTTGATTACCATACCTATTACCGGGGGTAAAAAAGGGATTAAAGAATCAAGAATAAGAGAGTCGACTACTATTTGCTCTTCTTTGTTATCGCGAGTTAGCAGGATTTTCGATCCCTTTCCTATTTTTTCTGTTATTTCATACCAGTTGGAAACTTTCTTGCCGTTTATTTCTAATATTCTATCTTTTGGTAAAAGGTTACTGGCTGTATTTGCTTCTTTTATTATCGTCGCAGGTGTAACTGTGACACCTTGAAAGAGCAAAACAAATAAAAAGATTACAAATCCAAGAGCAAAATTGGAAAAAGGTCCGGCAAAGACAACCGCGGTTTTCAAGAATACATTTTTAGAATAAAACTCATCCTCTTCGCCTTTCATTTCTTCCGGATCCATCCCTTTTATTTCAACGTAGCCTCCAAAGGGTATCGCGGAGACTCTGAATTCGGTTTCTCCCCATTTGAAAAAAGAAAACAACTTTGGGCCGAGGCCTATAGAAAAAACAGGCGCATACATCGAAGCCCATTTTGCTACAATTAGATGAAAAAATTCGTGTACAAAAACCATGACGCTTAAGGCGATAAGTGCGGCAATTATTCCTAACAACATTTACAGTATCCTCCGGGCTTCTTGTCGTGCCCAATTGAGTGCTTCAATAATTTCTTTTTCACCGGGATTTTTATTGTTTTTATGTAGTTTTGTTACTTTAATTATGATATCGGTGATATTTTGAAAAGATATATCTCCTTTTAAAAATCTCTCGACAGCAATTTCGTCAGCGCTAACTAAAACAGCAGGTAAAGTCCCTCCTTCACGTAAGACCTTGTAACTTAGGGGAATAAGAGGAAATTTTTCCCGATCGATTTCTTTAAAATTAAGAGAGTTTATTTCTTTAAAATCAAACTTGTTTTTTGGAAGAGAATGTCTATCGGGATTCGTCAGAGCAAATTGTATCGGTATTTTCATATCCGGTATAGACATCTGAGAAATAATAGACCCGTCTTTGAATTCTACCATTCCGTGAATTATAGATTCCGGATGTAGTATAACTTCAATTGCTTCGCGCTTGAGGTCAAAAAATACAGATGCTTCTATAATTTCGAGTCCCTTATTCATTAAAGTCGCGGAATCTATCGTTACTTTATTACCCATTTCCCAGGTAGGATGATTTAGGGCTTCTTCCGGAGTTATATTATTAAGATCTTTTCTATTATAGAAAGGACCGCCTGAGGCCGTAATTATTATTTTCTTTACATTTTTTTTACCGGAATTATGAAGAATCTGAAATATGGCTGAGTGTTCACTATCGATCGGGACTAATTTTCCGGGGAGTTCTTTTAATTTATCTTTGAGTAGGGGAGAGAAAGCTACAAGAGTTTCCTTGTTGGCAGTACAGATTCTTTTGCCGTTTTTAAGCCCTTTAATAAGGGATTTATAAGAAGATATCCCGGCTGTCGCTATTACTATTATATCTATCTCTTCACTTTCGTACAGGAAATCCGCTTCCTCTTGTCCGATTAAAATTTTAAATTTATTTTTTAAACTTTTTTCTAATTTTTCCCTGTTTTCTTTGAAAAAAGTACCCACATATTTGGGCTTAAATTCTTCTGCCTGCTTGGATAACAGATCGATATTATTTCCACAGAATAGAGAAACAACGTTAAAATCCTCAAGCCCTTTTATAACATTGAGAGTGTTTGTTCCTATAGAACCTGTCGACCCGAAAAGTGCAATGTTTTTCATCTTATGGCGAAAAATCTGAGATAGTAGTAAATAATGGGAGCGCTAAAAAGAAGGGAATCGAATCTATCAAGAAAACCTCCGTGTCCCGGAATTATAGCAGAGGCATCTTTTATTTTTACATCCCTTTTTATCATAGACTCGACTAAATCTCCCGTAGGGGCAATGATTCCTACCGCTGTACCTAAAGCTAAGCAATCAAACCATGATAGGTAAGAAGCATATAAATAGTGATATATGAAAGCCGCCCCAATTGCCGCAAACATTCCTCCGATAACGCCTTCCCATGTTTTTTTAGGTGAAATTGAAGGGAAAAATTTCTTTTTGCCGAATCTTTTACCCACAAAAAAAGCAGTTGCGTCATTAATCCAGGTGAGAACAAAAGGAAGTAAGGCAAGGCTTGTCCCAAGACGTATTTCAATCCCAAAAATATTTTTATAACTTAAGGGTTCCAGAACCTCAGGCATTTGCATTAAGAGTATGAGATGACTGAATAACCATCCCACATAAATAACGCCGAATACGGTACCGGAAAGATGAAATATTGCCTGTTCTTTTTTAGGGCGGAATAATTCCGCGCATGCTACGACAAATACCAGTGCGGTAATCGTTATGACTGTAAAAAGATGGCTTTGAAAATATGCGTTTAACCCTAAAATTAAAGAAGAAATTATAGCAAGATTTTTGTATGGAGTAAGTCCCCGTTCTCTTAAGATGTCGCAGAATTCATAGACTCCTAAAAAAATTCCCAATTCGATAAGAAACAAGAAATATATTCCGCCAGCTCGGGCTATCAAAATAAGAGCCGGGGTAAAGAGTATTGCTGTTGTCCAGCGGCGAGTTAAGTTTAACGTATGTTCCCGAATCTTCTATCTCGCTTTTTATAAGAATTTAGAGCTTTAATAAAATCATCTTTACCGAAATCTGGCCAGAGTGTATCCGTGAAAAATAGTTCTGTGTAAGCTATTTGATATAGTAAAAAGTTAGAAATTCTTAATTCTCCGCTTGTTCTAATAAAAAGATCCGGGTCCGGTACATCTGGTAACAGTAAAAATTCTCTAAAAGTTTTTTCTGTTACTTTTTTACCTTTTTCTATGGCTTTATTAGCCGCTTCAATTATTTCTGTTCTGCCGCTGTAGTTAAACGCGAGTATGAGATTCATTTTATCGCAGTTTTTAGTGCTATCTTGGATATACGTTGCCGCTTCTTTAACATCATTGGGGAGTTGTTCAATGTTACCTAAAAAACGAACCCTTATTCTGTTTTTCTTTAATTCATCTATTTCTTCTCTAATTACCTTAGAAAAAAGTGACATTAATCCTTTGACTTCTTCTTCTGGTCTATCCCAATTTTCACGAGAAAAAGCGTATAGAGTTAAATAATTTATATTAAAGTCTAAACAATATTCTGTAACTTTTCTCACAGTGTTTACCCCCGCGAGATGCCCCTGAAGGCGCGGAAATGACCTTTCTTTTGCCCATCTGCCGTTTCCGTCCATTATGATAGCTATATGTTCGGGAATAATGTTGTTATCCATCAAGGATTTCTTTTTCCTTTTTTATAAGAATATCTTTTATTTTTTCCGTGTAATGATCCGTTATTTTTTGGATTTCCTCTCTGTATTTGATTTCATCGTCTTCTGTTATTCCGCCGTTTTTTGCCATATCTTGAATATCTTTTATAACATCTCTTCTTATATTTCGTAATGATATTTTCCCCTCTTCGGCAAGACGGTGAACAAGTTTTTTTAACTCATTTCTTCTTTCATCGGTTAGGGGGGGGATAGGAATCCGAAGTATCGAACCATCGTTGGAAGGATTTAATCCCAAATCCGATGATATTATAGCTTTTTCGATATTATGTATGGCTTTTTCATCAAAAGGATGAATTACCATAAGATGTGCTTCGGGGACTGCGATGGATGCGAGTTGATTTATGGGGACTTTTGTGCCATAATAGTCGATTTTTATTCCTTCTATTAACGCAGGAGAAGCTCTTCCGGTTTTAATGCTGGCAAATTCTTCAGAAACTATTGAAAACGTTTTTTCCATTTTCTCAACTAATTCTTTCTTGAGTTCCTTATCCATTTCTTCCTCCTTTTATAATAGTTCCGATATTATTACCCATAATTACTTTTCTTAAATTATTTTTTACCTCACCGTTAAAGACAACCAAAGGTAAATTATGTTCCATTGCCAGTGAAAAAGCTGTTAAGTCCATTATTTTTAAATTTTGTGATAAAGCGTCTTTATAATTTAGTTTTTTGTAAAGTTTAGCATCGGAGAATTTATTGGGGTCTTTATCGTAAATTCCGTCAACATTGGTTGCTTTTAATAAAATATCCGCGTTAATTTGAAGAGCGCGGAGAACGGCGGCGGTATCAGTGGTGAAAAACGGATTGCCTGTTCCTCCGACGAAGATAACTATATGGTTTTTTTCTAGTAAATCAATTGCTTTATCCCTGCTGTACTTACTGCCAACAGAAGACGAAATTGGGATTGCGGATAAAACCGTGCTAGAGATTTTTTTCTTTTTTAAAGTTAAGGAAATAGCTCCGCCATTTATTGTCGTTGCTGCCATTCCAAGTTCATCGAGTTCGGCGGAAGATATTTTATATTTTTTGGATCCTTCTAAACCTCTTAGTATATTACCTCCACCCACAACCAAACCTATTTTTACGCCATTTTTTTGTATTTCTTTGATATCAGAAGTAAAACTATCCAATTTTTCAAAAGAAATAGTATTTTCTTTATCCTTAAGAAATTCTCCGCTTAATTTTATTAATACTCTTTTGTATTTCGGGTTACTCTCCAACCTGGAACCTTTGGAATTTACTCACTAAGATATTTTCACCTATTACCGAAATTTTTTCCTTGATGAGGTCTCCTATGGTTATAGATGGTTCTCTATAGTATTTTTGTTCCAATAGAACTACTTCACTATAAAACTTTTCGAGCTTGTTTTCGATAATCTTTTCCTGCACTTCTTTAGGTTTGTCCAATCTTTTTACCTGATCTTCATATATCGATTTTTCTTCTTTTATTATTTCTTCAGGTACAGATTCCCTGTCTATTGCTATCGGATTATTGGCAACTACTTGCATTGCGATCTCTTTTGCGAGGTTTTGAAATTCATCGGTTCTGGCTACGAAGTCAGTTTCGCAATTAAGTTCAACAACCCCGGCTTTTTGGCTTCCGGGATGAACATAGGCATATATAATACCTTCTTTTGCTGATCTGCCCATTTTTTTTGCTGCTTCCGCAATGCCTTTCTTCCTTAAAATTTGGATTGCCTTTTTTACATCGCCATTTGATTCAATTAGGGCGTTTTTACAATCTAAAACGCCAGCGTTAGATTTTTCTCTTAATTCTTTGATGAGTTTAACATCAACTTCCGAAGACACACGAACCTCCTAATTGTAGATTTTTCAATACGGGATTTTTTTGTTTTTTACTAAGTTGTTTATTCTTTATCTTTCTCTGATTCTTTGTTATCTTTTATTGGTTGTTCTTCTTCAAATCGTTTTTTCCCTCCAACAATCGCAGTTTCAATTATATTTGTTATTAATTTTATAGATTCAATAGCATCATCGTTTGCAGGTATCGGACAATCTATAGTTTCAGGGTCAGAATTTGTATCTATTATCGCTACAACCGGTATTTCTAATAGATTAGCTTCTTTGATTGCAATGTCTTCTTGATGCACATCGACTACATACAATAAATCCGGTAGCCTTTCCATATTTCTAATTCCATGGAAATGCTTTTCCATTTTATTTTTTTGCCTTAATATTTGGCTTTGCTTTTTTGTAGATAATTCTTGAAAATCTTCTTTTTCAACTTGTTCACAGAGTTGATTGTATTTATTTATGCTGTTTCTTATAACATTGAAGTTTGTAAGTGTTCCGCCAAGCCAACGTTCATTGACATATGATGCACCAACTCTATCTGCAGATTCCCCGATTATATTCTGAGCTTGTTTTTTTGTTCCGACAAAAAGAAATTCTCCTCCCTTTGATGCGATATTATTTACAGTTAGATAAGCCTCTTTTAATAATTCTACTGACTTGCGTAGGTCTATTATATGTAAACCGTTTTTTTCAGTGTAAATAAAAGGCTCCATTTTAGGATTCCAATTCCTTCTTTTATGTCCGAAATGTGCTCTCGCGTCTAAAAGATCTTTAAATTGTAATGCCACTTTTCCTCCTATCTCTTTGAATGCTGGAAAGCTCTTCTTGCTTTTCGAAGTCCGTATTTTTTTCTTTCTTTAACTCGCGCGTCTCTCGTTAAGAATCCGGCATCTCTTAGTGGCTTTTTATAATCTTCTTTTATTTTAACAAGACCTTTCGCGACTGAATGTCTCATGGCTTCTGCCTGCCCCGAAAGTCCTCCACCGCTAGCATTTATAGTTATATCGAAATCGTTTTGAACTCCGACCGTTTCGAGTGGTTTTCGTACTTCGTGTACAAATCGATCTGATTTAAGATATTCTTTTACTGTTTGCTTATTTACGGTAATCTTGCCGCTGCCAGGGAAGAAGCGAGAAGTAGCCACAGCATTTTTTCTTCTACCTGTTACAATTGCGAGTACTTCCATTTTTTTATCCTCCTACCTCTAATTTCTTTGGCATCTGTGCCGTGTGAGGGTGTTTTTCATCACAGTAAACTTTTAATTTCTTTATGAGTTTCCTACCAAGTCTATTTTTAGGCAACATACCGGAAACAGCATTGATTATTATTCCCTCCGGATCTTTTTCTTTTTTCTCTTTAAAGGGAGTTTCTTTTAACCCTCCAATATATCCGCTGTGCTTTCTGTATAATTTTTGTTCTTCTTTTTTACCGGTCAATTTTACTTTATCCGCGTTGATGATGATAACAAAATCGCCGTTGTCAAGATGTGGGGTGAAGTCGGGTTTATGTTTACCCCTTAATATTGAAGCGGTTCGGGAAGCTACCCTTCCTAAAATTTCACCTTTAGCATCTAAAAGCCACCAATTTTGCTTGATGTTCTCCTTCTTTAATGAGAAAGTCTTCATTTCTTCTCCTTTTATATTTGTACTTTTTTATTTAATCACTGTATATTATGGTTTTAATATATAAAAAAAAGGTATTTTGTCAAGAACTGTTTTATTATTAAAATAGTGGATGAGTATATGCGTATATGTGTAAATGGGTAGGAAATAAAGATAATATGAAAGAAAGAATTTTTTTATCTGTTAAAACCAGACCAGTTTGACCGCCATTTAAGACAGTCAACTCATCTACCCATAGTCACATTGACTCATATACTTAAACTTAGGCAAAAAAGGTACTTGAATTTTTTGTTTTTTTTATTATAATAATTATCATGAACGGAAGAAACTACATGGAAAGAATGGTAGAGGAAATTTTGTTGGAAATCTTTGAGGATTATCCTGACTTTGCGGATATTAAACCTTACAGAGAAGAAATTATGGCACTGGCATTAACTAAGTGTGAACCCTTTTACACAACCAGTGACGTCGGACACGCGGTTGTTAAGACGCGGATGGATAGTTCCGGTTTCCGATCGAAAGTTACCTCTATTGTTTTGGAAGCAATAGGACAGGTAAGAAATAATCCAAGGCAATAAATTTTCTACTAAAATTTGTGTTTAGCTTTGTGTTTATTTTACCTGTTTCATTCCTTTTTTAATTAAGGTTATTATGAAAATCGGTTTTTTTCAGTTTTCACCATTTTTTGGAAAGCCACAAAAAAACTTGAAAATTATCGAAGAAAATATCAATAATGTTGGTAATATCGAGTTGTTAGTTCTCCCCGAGCTTGCTCTTACTGGTTATACTTTTGAAGATTCGGAAGAAGCTTATTCTTTAAGTGAAGAGGTAGGGGGGGAGTTGACCGGAAAATTGATAAATATAGCCCGAAAAAAAGATATTAAAATGGCAGTAGGTTTTTTGGAAAGGGAAGGTAAACATTTGTACAATTCAAGTATTCTTCTCGGAAAAGATGGAATCATCGGAGTTTATAGAAAAGTGCATCTTTTTTGTGAGGAAAAAGCCGTTTTTAAAGCGGGAAATACAGGTTTTCCGGTATTCGATATTGGTAAAGCAAAAGTAGGACTTCTTGTATGTTTCGATTGGATTTTTCCGGAAGCTGCGAGGACGCTTGCTTTAAAAGGTGCGGATATAATACTCCATTCGGCAAATTTGGTATTGCCTTTTTATCAAAAAGCTGCTGTCACCAGAGCTATAGAGAATAAGGTTTTTATAGTTCTTGCCAACAGAACCGGAAGTGAGGAAAGATTTGGAACCCGAAATGTTTTCACAGGAAGAAGTGAAATCGTCGATCCTGAAGGGAAAATAATTTTGGAAGCGGGGGAAGAGGATGAAGGAATCTTTGCGGTCGATATTAATCCGGAAGAAGCAAGAAATAAAAATATAACAGAATTGAATAATATTTTTGAGGACCGTAAGCCTGAATTATATGAAAATTGGGGGTAAATAATTTTACCACAGAGCACACAGAGAAAAAAATATATTTTGTTTTACTAAAACCCACTTCCCAACACCAAAAGAATAATATCTCACACAAAGACACTAAGAACACAAAGAAAAAATATGTTATTTTTTACAACTCACTACTTTCTACTCCCAGCTTACTATTTTCTACTATTTAAGGATTTTTCAATTTAACTATTTAACTTATACTCTTATAGCTTGATATTTTAAATAATAATATTAAATTTATATATAACGGAAGGGTGGATAGTCGCGCTCTCGATATGAGAGTGAGGAAAGTCCGGACATTGTGGGTAAGGAAAGCTCCCCAAGGGAGGCACCGTAAGGTGACGGAAAGTGCCACAGAAAATATACCGCCCTGTTTTGCGGGGTAAGGGTGAAAAGGCGAGGTAAGAGCTCACCGGGTTTCTGGCGACAGAAACTGCTTGGTAAACCCCTTTCTATGCAAGACAAATGGAGTAGGTTTACTTACCCGGACCTATAATCTCGGGTAGTCGCAAAGATCAATGACTATCTATAACAGAATCCGGCTTATAGCCCTTCCGTTTATAACTAAAAAAACAATCTCACACTGAGAACACATAAAACAGAATTTAGAAGTCAGGAGTCAGAATACAGAATCCCAATACAGAATCCCAACCTCACCAGAAAACTAATCAAAACATAAA
>Ga0315548_1001500_pt1 | contig 19523 bp, 16 predicted proteins | sample SalMarSW160110MG_2_FD_202540 | JGI IMG/M metagenome (GOLD analysis project Ga0315548, IMG submission 202540) | Salt marsh sediment microbial communities from the Plum Island Ecosystem LTER, Massachusetts, United States - Salt Marsh Sediment SW1601-110 ...
GGGTTTTCCGGATAAGAAGACCATTCCGTGAAAGAGCCTTCATAAATTTTGACGTCGGGAAAACCTAAAAGAAATTTAAACATAATAAACTCGTTGGTTGCTTCTCTTCCGGTGCCGCAGGAACAGATTACCTTTTTTTCGGGTGTTATTCCTTTACCGTCCAGAATGTTCCTGATTGCATCTGCGTCTTTCAAAAGAGCAGGATTGTTTTCATCCATTAAAGTTTTCCAGGGAAGATTTATAGCTCCCGGGATGTGTCCTGGCTTTGGCCAGGGTCCCTGCCCTTCGTAGACGCCAGCTGGTCTAGCGTCTAGTAAGACGACATCCTCGTTATCCTTAACTTTTTTAAACTCCTCGTATTCAATCCAGTAATCTCTCCTTGATTTAACCGTAAAATTCGACTCTTCGACAGCGGGAAAGTCCTTCGTGAGTTTTCTGCCTTCCTTTTTCCATTTATCTAGACCGCCGTCAAGAACATAAACCTTATTATGACCGAATCTAACAAGTGAATAAGCAACCATCGTCTGCTCAAGACCGTCACCCCAACCCCTGAAAGCGCCAACCCCTGTATAAACCACAACCGGAATATCGTTGGCGAGTCCCACTCTCCGGAAAAGCAGTTCGGCAATTTTATCGGTGACATAAAAACCGGGCGTACCCTTGTACGACATCCTCAAAAGATTTTGATTTAAATATACAGCACCGGGAATATGTTCCTGAATATAATCATGAATTTCGGGCTGAGTATCAATAATCATAAATTCCCCGCCCAAATTTTCCTTGAGCCACTCAGTACAAGTCCATTTCAGAACCCCGCTACCCAAAGGATATTTTTTCTCCATATCGCCTCCAATTTTGTAACTTTTTCAAGAATGTAATTATTACAAATCAATATCATAATAGGAATTTTCTGCAAATTGTCAAGGGGAAAAGTTGGTTTGATTTGTTGGGGTATATAGGCAAACAAATAATACGCGATTACGAGTTAAGCTATCTCCTGTAATTTGTATAGGGTTCTGTAAATGCCTTCTTTTTCTTTGATGAGTTCTCTATGGGTGCCCCGTCCGACGATTTTACCCTTATGGACCACTATTAATGAGTCTATATTTTTTAAGGTCGATAGTCTATGGGCAATAATAAGCGAAGTTCGATTTTTAATCATTTTAAGCAAAGCTTCCTGAATAAACCATTCTGTTTCCGGGTCTATATTGGCTGTAGCTTCGTCCAGAACAAGTATCGGAGTATCGTCTATCAAAGAACGTGCAAAGGTAACAAGTTGTTTTTCTCCTACCGAAAGCCCACCTCCTTCCTCCGTGACCTTAAAGTCCAACGATATATTTTTTCTTTGCATTGCTTTGCTTAAATTAGAAACTCGAAGTGCATTATTTATTGTATTTTTATCCGGTTTCCTCCAGAGGTTCACATTTTTAAACAGATTACCTGTAAAAAGGAATGGTTCCTGCGAGACGGTGGCTATGTGCTTTCTCAAATATTTTTTGTCAAGGTTCCTGATGTCTACGCCGTCAAGCCTGATAGAACCTTTTTGAATATCGTAAAGACGGAGAAGAAGTTTAATAATTGTCGTTTTCCCTGAACCTGTATATCCGACTATTCCTACTTTTTCCCCGGGCCCGATAACAAAAGATACATCTTTCAGTATCCAGTCTTCGCTATCGTAAGAAAACCAGACATTCTCGAATTCGATCTTACCTTTTAGTTTAGGATATTCGGGAACGCCTGGTTCTGGAATTCGTTCGTTATTTTCCATGATATTGTATACTCTTTCACCGGCAGCCATTGCAGATTGCATTACGTTGAAATATTCACTCAATTGCCTTATCGGGTTGAATAATCTTTCAAGATAGGATATAAAAGCTACAAATGTTCCAAAACTTACAACTGCTGATATTATTCCTCTTCCCCCGAACCATACGAGGAGAGCAACTCCAATAGAATCTACGAGGTCAATCAGCGGACGAAATATTGCGAAAACCTTTATCATTTTAAAGGTACTTAAATAATAATCTTTGTTGATTTCCGAAAACTCCTTCTCTTTTCTTTTTTCCTGGACAAATGACTGAATGACGGGTATCCCGGAGATACTCTCCGATATATTTGAATTTATTACTGCGAGTTTCTGACGCATGTCTCTGTAAACCCTTCTTGCCTTCAAACGAAAAACAAAGGTAATAACCCCAAGAAGAGGAATAACTGCGAGTGTGACAAGAAACAATATAGGACTCATAAAAAGCATTATTACAAGTATTCCAAGAATAGTCAGAATATGAGAGCCCAGATAAACCAGAACCTCGGAAAAAAATTCGCTGAGAGCCGCAACGTCATTCGACACACGGGTTACCAGCCTTCCGACCGGGTTTTTCTGGAAGAAATTATATGCAAGAGATGTAAATTGTTTTACAATATCTTCTCTTATACTGTAACTTATTTTCTGTCCAATCCATTGTATTTGATAAACCTGAATATAGCTGAATACGAAAATCAGTAAAACCAGAATTAAATAAATAAGGGCAAGCTTCTTTATTCCGGCAAGGTCTCCCGTGCGTAAACGCATTTTATCCGCTGTCGAAAGCTTTGACATTATGGAAGATTCTATTACGTAAAATCCATCCGCCTCCGAATAATCGATTCCTTCTATTATTTGGGGTATGCCGCCGGCTTTCTTTATGAGATAAAAATCTTCCCTGGAAATAATACCGGCATCTTCCATTTTTCCTTTAATTGTTTGTCTTAACGATACAAGATTTATGAATTGTCGGTTATCCGAACTCAGGATAATTTTATCTGCGAGTTCTACGGGTATCTCTTTTGCTTTAAGAACTTCTTTTCCTGTCGGCGATACGTAACGGTCAATGCCTATTTTATAAATAAAAGGAAGCATCAGATTGAAGCCGGTCAGAAGAAGGAGGAGCAGAAAATTCAGAACGATAATTTTCCAGTATGGTTTGACATATAACATGAGCCATTTCATTATCGTGGAATCATATATTTTTCCCGTTTTATCTTCTTCGAAATAAGAGGAAACCGGACCGTCAATCATTCGAGAAGTTCCTCCAGCTTTTGTTTTTCGTAAAGACGCGTATATAAGCCCCCATTTTTTATTAATTCTTTATGAGTTCCTCTTTCAATTACTTCGCCATCATCCATTACAAGTATTTCATCGGAATCCTTTACGGCAGACATTCGGTGGCTAATTATGATGGATGTTCTGCTTTTAAGAAAATCGGCCAAGTTCTCCATAATTGCTTTCTCCGTATGTGAATCAACAGAAGAGAGAGCATCATCAAGTATTAATATCGGCGGATTGAGTATTAAAGCTCTTGCTATGGCAATACGTTGTTTTTGCCCGCCGGAAAGGTTTGTGCCTTTTTCTCCGAGAAGAGTATAGAATCTATCGGTAAGCTCCATTATTTCCTCGTATATCTCAGCCATTTTTGCCGCCCTGATGATTTCCTCGTACGCTATGCGTGGTATTCCGAATGAGATATTATCTCTGATGGTGGTCGAAAATAAGATTGTGGTTTGAGGCACGAGACCGATCGATCTTCTCAGGTTTTCCAGCGAAAAGTCTTGAATCGGTTTCCCATCTATGTATATGCCGCTGGCATTAAAATTTCTCCAGAGAAGATTAACTATGCTGGATTTCCCGGAGGCGGTTGTCCCCACAATCGCTGTCTTCTTGTCGGGTTCGAATCTCGCATTTATTCCTTTCAAAACAGGATTACCATTATAACTAAAATGAACATTCTTTAATTCTATTAATCCTTTCTTAACTTTCTCTTTTGCCGCATCTTTGATTTCGGGTTCAAGATTTAATATGCTGTTCAGTCTTTTAAGGGACGCCGTTCCGCGTTCGATTACATTGACGACTATACCAATTGCTATCATCGGCCATATCAAGAGGTCAAGATAGTAAAAGAATGCAACGAAAGAACCGAGTGTAATTTTGCCTCCTATAACATCTCTACCGCCAAAGAATAAAACAATGGCGAAAGCAATTGATGCTAAAAAGAAAATCGCAGGGCGAAACCCCGCCCAATATTTTATTAAATCCATACTTCTTGAGAGGTAGTCCCTATTCACTTCGTTGAAATCCCCGATGGCTTCTTTTTCTTGCGCATAATTCCTTATTATAAGTATACCGGTTATAAATTCTCGAGCCTTCCCCGATAAAAGAGAAAATCCTTCCTGGGATCGCTCGAATTTCATGTGTACCATTTTCCCAAAAAAATATGTTGTTATAGCAATAAATGGACTAATCGTCAGCGTATAAAATGTCAGGCTTTTGCTGATATATGTCATCATAATAAGGGCGAATATACCCATGAATACAATGTCGGCTGCAATCACCACTCCGAATCCGGCTGCTTCTTGGACGGCAGCAACATCATTCGTGGCGCGCGCCATAATATCTCCTGTATCCGTTTTATGATAGAATCGGGCTCCGAGGGACATCAACTTTCGATAAAAATCATTTCTTATATCCCGTTCTATCATTCTTGATGCGCCTATTATAAGAAGTCGCCAGAAATATCTGAAAATTATTACAACGAATCCGAAACTCATAATAATAGAAACATATAACAATAGAGAACGGGAGAGAGGTAATGTGCTAAGGTCATCTATAACTAACTTGAGCACCCAGGGGATAACCATATGGCAACCGTCGACTATCAGTAGATAGAAAACCCCCAGAATTAATCGCCCTTTATATTTTATCAAAAGTCCTAGAAGGTTCTTTAATTCTTTCATAATTCTGCTATTGATAGATTCTTTGTAGACTTTGTCAAGGTATAGTCTGGAGGCATGAATCAAGAGTCAATAGTCAGAAGTGAATTCTAAGATAGTTTGAGTAGTCTCCGGAACGTTGACTTATGAAAAATTATTCGTAGATCTTTCGGACAAGAAAGAGGGATGTAATAATGGGGATTGAGGACAACGACCTAAGAGATGCCTCCAGTATGGGGAATTTATCCGGATAAATGCCAAAGTCTGGCCCCATTGCAATTATACTTTCGGAGAGAAGTAGAATACCAAATAACTTTGTATTAATCTTTTTGTTTTGTTTGATTGGTAGATTGGGATTCTTATCCCTTATCGATTTGAAAGATTCGATTTTATCAGGTTCGATATATTAAAAACAAAGATGCAATAACTAAGATGCCTGTGCTAATTTTTACTTTTTATCTTTTCTTTTTCTTTGAAGTCTTCTTTGCCTTTTTCGTTTTCTTAGGCGAAGCTTTTTTCTTACTAGCCATGTAAACCTCCTTTGTATTTTTTTAACTGGGTTTACCGGATTAAAAACAAAGATGCAATAACTAAGATGCCTTAACTAATTTTTACTTTTTATCTTTTCTTTTTCTTTGCAGGTTTCTTCGCCTTTTTGGTTTTCTTTGATGAAGCTTTTTTCTTACTAGCCATGTTATCCTCCTTTGTGTTTTCTAATATTTTAAGGATTTTATCCGGATAGTCAAGGGTTTAATTTTATTTATTTGCTTAAAACTTTATTTTTTAATTATTTTGCGATTGATAAAAGCTGCAAAAAATAAATTTAACCTTGAGTAAATCCGGTTTACTTAATGTATTTTTGAAATAGATCAATTGAAAAAAATCTTGACTAAAAAATAAAAATTGTTATTAATGTTTTAAATCATAAGGAGGAGTAAAAGTGAAAATGAATAGAGATAAATCAATGAATTTTATTCTTGTTGTTTTGTGTCTTGCGTTTTTTGGGCAATGTAAGAAAAAAGCATCGGAGGAGATAGACTCCGGCACTATCGAAAATTCCGTTTTTCGGAATAAGTATTTTGGATTAACCGTGACCCTGCCGGATAATTGGAGTATACAAAGTGCGGAGTCAAATAAAGAGATGACGGAGATGGGAACAAAGATGGTAGCACGTGAAAATAAAAATCTGGAAAAATCGCTCAATGCCACCAATGAACGGCAGAGTTTATTCCTTTTTTCCGCATTCGAATATCTTTTAGGTACACCGGTAGCATACAATGCTAATATTTCGTGCGTCGCAGAGAGAGTTAGTCGTATGCCGGGTATTAAGAGGGGAAGCGACTACCTTTTTCATGCAAGGAAATTACTGGAAATGAGTCAAATGGAAGTTTCTTTTGGCGAAGAAATAACTACTGAGAATCTCGGCGGAATCGAATTCGACGTCATGAGCGTCGGGTTGTCCTTCGGTGAAATGGTCGTGAAGCAGAAGTATTTCGTAACGGTGCTTAAAGGATATGCCCTTTCGTTCATTGTTTCTTACATAACCGAAGAAGGGGAATTGTCCCTTCGGAGTATACTTGAGACAGTAAAGTTTAACTGAAGAGCATATATCTTGCGCTGACATTCCGGAAATATGGTGATTTGGGAGATTTTTGTCAAAGACTTGCGGGAACTCAACCATATTGGAACTATACCTGAAGAATCCCCTTGACATAATTTAATTATTAATTATTTTTACTACAAAAGGAGGCCGGTTAAATGAAAAGGGTTGCGTTAAGAGTTCTTGATGTGTTGATAATTATTTCTTTTTTTGTTTTACTATATATTCTGATTAAGCCACAGTATCAAGATGCAAAAATAACTACGAAAAGAAGAAAATTACAATCTAATATGTTCATAGTTAAAGCAGCAATAGAAAGATACAGAGCCTTTAATGAAGGTAGAATACCTTCCGATATATATGATATATACGAAAATATCGAAGCTCTTGAGACTCCTATAAATCCTTACACATTAAAAAACTTGGAATCATACGAGATTACAAAATTTATGTATGATGTGCCTTCTCAGGCAGAAAATACGGATACGAATGACATTAACGGGGAGCAACGGGGAAATCCCGGCGGAATGAGTATTGGTTTTTATGTTACCGTTACATCGGAGGGCACGGTACCTATAAGCTACGGGATAATAGGTTTTGACTTCGACGGGAAGCCGCTTACCCTAAAAGAAGGAGAAAAAGTCAGAGTCGTAGTACTTACCGAATAGTACTGAAGTTTTTGGAACTTTTACAGCCTGAAGTCTTAGAAAAAATCAGCGCTCTGAACCTCAGAGCTAAAATAATCGTAAAAGGTTTTTTAACCGGTTTGCATGAAAGCCCTTATCACGGGTTTTCTCTGGAGTTCAAACAACATCGTCCCTATTATCAGGGAGACCCTATAAGTAAAATCAACTGGAAATTATATGCCCGAACCGAGAGGTTTTATTTAAAGAAATATCAGGCAGAAACCAATTTATCGGCTTTCCTGCTGTTGGATAAAAGCAATTCAATGGATTTCGGAGAAAATATTTCCAAATTTCATTACGCTCGAACTCTTGCCGCTTCTCTTGCGTATTTGCTGCTTCATCAGAATGATTCGGTAGGGCTGGTTCTTTTTGATTCAAAAATAGAATCCTTCATACCTCCGAGAAGCCGCATGAATCATTTAAAATATTTACTTGCAACTTTGAGTAAAAGTAAACCTTCCGGCAAGACCTCTATTAAGGACGTTGTTTTCGAACTTCAACCTTTGGTAAAGAAAAGAAGCCTTTTCATTTTATTTTCCGATTTGCTGGAAACTCCTGAAGAGGTAACAAAAACCATTGGCATAATGAAGGCTAAAAAACACGAAGTTATAGTATTTCATATTCTCGATAGAGAAGAACTGAATTTTTCCTTTCGCAAGGAAGCTCTTTTCAGAGATATGGAAGATTCAAAAACACTTCTCGTCGACCCTAAAAGCGTAAAAAGGTTATATAGGGACAAGTTCAATCAATTTCTTTCGAAGTACAAAACGGATTTTGCTGCTAAACGTATTGATTATTCTCAAGTTGTTACAGATACCTCTTACGATAAAACCCTTGTAAAATATCTCGAAAAAAGAAAGAGATTATCATGAGTTTTCCCGAATTCTTTTTTCTTTTTCCGCTTATTGTTGTACCAATAATAATCCATTTATTATCTAAAAAGAAACTTAAAAAAATAGATTTCCCGTCGTTGCTTTTTGTCTTCAAGAGTGAAGTAAGACTAATTCGATGGTTTCGGTTGAAAGATTTGTTATTGCTAATCCTGAGAGTCGCTCTTCTTGTATCCTTAATTTTAACTGCGGCAAATCTCCGGATACCGTTTTCATTCTTCGATGTAGCGGAGACCTTAATTCTCGATAAATCTCCTTCTATGGAGAATATCGGAATCAAAGATAAAAATGTTTTTGATGTTCCCGTGCATTCGGGGATACCCCAATTCTTGCCTTATCTTGAAAAATGCCCGACCGGAATTTTGATAACAGATGCCCAGAAAAACGGTTTTACGGAAATACTAAGGCAGAGGGAAAAATTTCCGGGGATAAGAATCAAAAAGATTGCTTTCCCGGAAGGAAATCTTGGGATATTATCCGCTAAGAGTGGACCATGCTTTGAAGACGGAAAAAATAACATAATTTTCGAAATTTTGAACGAATATAAAGAAGATAAGAAAACCAGACTTACTTTAAAATCAGAGGGGAAGATCGTTATGAAAGAAAACAGAATTTTTAAAGAAGGAGAAACGGAATTGAATCTTGAACTTTTCTTGGAAAAAGGACTACATCAATTGTCTCTTGAACTCGAAGATGAAAAAGGATTCGATTTTGACAATAAATATTATTTCGTATTGAATGTGCAACCCAGAAAAAAAATTCATATTATATCAAAAAATTATCCGGCAAGACTTATCGCTGCGCTTAATCCCATCCACTTCGAAGTTACATTGACAGAGAACATCTCCGATATGAAAGGAGGTTTATTCATTGCATGTGACGTGGGGGAGAGAGAACTTTCAAACCTCCTCCGGAACAACCGTCCCGGTATTATTTGTCTCGGGGGAGACGAAAATACCTCCGTCTCCAATAAAATTCCGGATAGGGTTTCAACCGTTGTCGGAGAGTATTTTTTTAGCGGTTCGTATAATCTGAGTTTTCTTAACGGAATTCCTATAAATTACAATTGTTTTATAACCGCGGGGGAGCCCCTGGTGTATTTTAAAAGCGGCAATCCTTTTATCAATAAAATAGAAAATCATTTGATTCTCCCCGTTTCACCGGAGACGAACGATTTATCTCTGCATCCGGTTTTTATACCTTTACTTTTTGATTTAATCAACTTGTTGTCTGGTGAGACGTTTAACCGTAATATTTTACTGGACGAGCCAATAATTATAAGAAGCTCTTTTTCGCCCACGATAATAAATCCGGAAGGCGGCGAGTACAAAATGGATGCCGTAAGCGGGAATGTTTATATCTTCAGAAAAACAAAAACATGCGGATTTTATAGAATAACTGACGGAATGGCAACGAAGGGTCTGGTAGCGGTGAATACCAATCCTTCCGAATCAAAACTGGAAAGCCTGTCCGACGAAGAAATAAACTATATTTTCGGGAAAATCGGACTTAACAACGGAGCTTCTTTTTTTCTCTTTATAGTTTTAATGTGTTTTGTTTTATCCGTTTTTATTGAGAGAGGAACTTGAAAAAATTAAATTTACCACAAATTTTTATTTTGTTTGTTTTAAACCCAACCCACAACCAAAAATTAGTAACAACAAATCACACGAATTACACGAATATCAAAAAACATAGTATGTTTTTTATATAATAAAACCGATTGATTTTTAGTTTATTTGTGATATTTGTGCAATTTGTTGTTAAAAAATCCTTTAAATCCGTGTTCATCTGTGGCCAGTTAATCTGGGGTGAGGTTGGGCAATCCACATCTTAAAAAATCTGCGTTTATCTGCGTGCTATTCTTTTTGGCTTTTTTATTTATATCATTTTACTTTTTAAATTTTGATATTTGGTTTTTCAAAAAATCGGTTCTTCTTCCCCTCTGATAAGTCTTCCGATGTTTTTTCTGTGCGTGATAATAACAAGTATTGCAATCAAAGCAGAAATAAACAAAACGCTCTTAATCATAGGATAAGCGAGAAAGAAATATAAAATTGGTAAGGAAATAGCTGCACCCAGAGAACCGACGGAAACTCTCCTTGAAATCCCTACGAGTACAACCCAGATACCGAAAGCCAAGACCGCGGGAATGGGCATGAGAGCAACAATGCCTCCAAACCCCGCAGCGACACCCTTCCCACCTTTAAAGCGCAAGAATGGTGTAGTCATATGACCCACGATTGCTCCGAGAAGAGCGAGGATACCTGCCGGGACGGAAATTTTAGAAAAATATATTACGGGAAGAAACCCTTTAAGAAAATCAAGAACAAAAGCGAAGATTCCTTCTTTTTTGCCAACTACCCTGAAAACATTCGTAGAGCCTATATTTCCGCTTCCTTCCTTTCTTAAATCATAGCCTTTAACCTTGCCTACGACGTAACCGAAAGGTATGCTTCCAAGAATGTAAGAACCTATAAACGCTGCAACCTCCCACATAAAGAATTACCCCCTTTCCAGTTTAATTGAAATTGGTATCCCTTCGAAATCTATTTTCTTTCTTATCCTGTTCTCCAGATATTTCTTGTATTGTTCATCAAAACTTTTTTCTTCGTTAACTTCCAGAACGATATTCGTACCGTATTGTTTTACCGAATACAGCTCAACTTTGCCTCGAGCACCCGGAGGCGGACGGTAATCGACAGCTTCTTTAACAATCTTTTCAAGATCGGGATGTGCATTTTTTAATTTATCTACTGTCTCAAGTGCTAAAGATAAGGATTCATCTATGCCTTCCATTGTTATAGACGAAACATATATTCTCGGAATCCAGTCGAAAACCGATAGCTCTTTATCGTAATAACTCATAACTTTTTTCTTTTTCTCCTCGGGCACAAGGTCAAACTTCGAAAAGAGTATAATAATGGGAGTTCCTCTATCTATCGCCCAATTTATTATATTCTTATCCTGCTTTGACAACTTCTTGGTAGAATCTATCAAAACAAGAACAACATCGGATTCTTCTATCGACCTTATGGCTCTCAAAAAAGAATAGTATTCGATGGCATCCTTTAATTTAGTCTTCTTCTTGAGTCCTGCAGTATCGACAAGAATTATAGTTCTATCATTATAATCCAGATAGGAATGGATGCTGTCTCTTGTGGTTCCGGGTTCTTCTTTGGTAATTGTACGTTCGTAACCCATAATAGCGTTAACATAAGTCGATTTCCCCGTATTTGGTTTTCCTATGACACCTATTGTGGTTCCCCGGACAATTTCTCCTTCAACGCAGTTTGAAAGTATCCATTTTAAGAGTTTTCCTACTCCACCGCCGTGCTGGGCTGAAATCTGAAAAGTTTTATCCAGTACCAGTTTCCCGAATTCGGAAATAACATTCCAGTTTTCCCCTCTATCTATTTTATTTATAACGAGGGCTTTTTTCCCGCGGGCTTTCCTTACGTAATCTGTAATTTCGCGGTCAATAGAAGAAATACCCTCTTTCCCATCTACCAATAACAGAACAATATCGGCTTCTTCCAGAGCGAAGTTTACCTGTTCTCGAATTCGGATTTCAAGCGGGTCGTCGGAAAATTGGATACCACCAGTATCTATCAAAATCAGGGGTTTTCCATCTCTCTCTACGACGCCGTAGACTCTGTCTCTTGTAACTCCGGGTTCTTTGTCTACGATGGAACGTCTCTCCTTAAGAATACGGTTAAAAAGGGTCGACTTGCCTACGTTGGGTTTGCCGACGATAGCGATTGTATTCATTTTATGTTTCCGAGTTCCATAATGTTGTAAGGACTTACAATAATTCTTTTCCGTAAGGTATTTTTTAAAATATTGAGGGAACATCCATCTATGAATATATCGTCTCTGTTGATTATATCGGGAGGCAAGATTGCCACATCAAAATCATGTATAGAGAGGCGTCCCAACAGGTCCCAGCCTCCGAGCAGAGCGGATACTTCCACCGAGTCCCCAAAATATCTGTTCTTAACGGATATCGTTTGCGCTTCTATGCCTGCCTCTTTAAATTTATCCTCTAATCTTCTGACGATATCATAAGCAAGAGTTCCCGTAACGAGAAGAACTTTCCCTTTTAAATCGGGAACCTTTAAGGATTCGATACCGTCCAGGAATTTTCTCGCCATTCCGATGCCGTTCTCCAATTGAGGAAAATCATCATAAAACCCGAAAGGAGGGATAGCTTTATTTGTTTTTATGTAAAACTCATCTGCAAGATAGACGAGCGTATTTCCCATTTTCTTTCTTGTTTCTGTTTGATATGGTTCGATTAATACTATTACTTCATTCATCCACATTGTAGTAGGTTTTTCGATATGGGGCAAACCTTCCCGGAAGGCGGTCAATCCTACAGGAACAATACCGACGGACTCGATTGAAGGTAACGAGAGAAGATCTTCTATGGTTTCGTGAAGAAATTCCCCGTCGTTAACCCCCGGAAGCAGAACTATCTGAGTATGCAATTTTATACCGCCGTCACTGAGCCTTTTAAGTTGTTTCATTATTTTTCCGGCTTTTTTGTTTCGCATCATTTGAATACGTTTTCCGGAATCGGTTGTATGAACCGAGATGTAGAGAGGACTGAGCTTTAATTCTATTATTCGCTTAAAATCTTCCTCGCTGAAGTTCGTCAGGGAAAGATAATTTCCGTAAAGAAAAGACATGCGATAGTCGTCGTCTTTTGCGAATAAGGATTCTCTTGCGTCCGCAGGATTCTGGTCCGCAAAACAAAATATACAGTTATTTTTACACAAATTCATTTCAAATTCCGAGGGCTCGATACCAAGGGATTCTCCTTCACTTTTTTCTACGTCGTATACATAGGTGAATTTTCCATCCGAAATATGAACACTTATCGAGCTTCCCGACTCAAAGAATTGTAAATCAAGGGAATCGTTTATCTCTTTATTATCTATTGCAATAAGATGATTTCCGGATTTTATTCCAAGTTTATCGGCAATCGAGCTTTTCTTAACTTTTTCTATTTTAATCATAATTTAGTAAATTAAAAACTTTTTCTTCACCCAAGTATCCCCGCTAAGTTTTTAATTTGTTGGTCAGTCGGCTCGTTAGATCGTTAGTTGGTTTACAGTTCTCCCCGATCCGACGAACCCACGAACTAACAAACCAATAAAAAATCACAAAAATTTCTCTTCACTTCTACATGTACTACATGTGTAATTATTTTTTGTAATTTTTTCATATTTGAATCATTATTGTAGCTTTGCCGGGCGAAAAGAATAGCAAATACTAATTAACGCTCAATTTTAATTTTGCCTTTATTTAAACCGGCTATTCTGGAAAGAGCGCTTTTGTCTTCTAAATCACCGAATTTACTCTTTTTTATTTTTCCATTCTCGATCTCGACTATTCCTTTGCCCAGAGGAGAAGAAATCGAAAGCGTACAGTCGAACTTCTGTTCGTTTAAACTATGGATAAGGTCAATTATCAGGATATCTTCAAGATCTACTTCTTTTTTTTCTTTTTCTATGATTTCTTTAAGCAGCTTTCCGGATTCTACTCTTTTGTTGACCTTTTTCAATAAGACCTCTACGTCAAAAGGTTTGGTCAGATAGTCGGTAGCACCAAGCTCGTATCCTTTCGAATAATCATCAAGCTCAGACATAACGGTAAGGAAGGTAAAAGGAATTAAGGGATATTTTTTCCTGACTTTCTTAAGGAACTCAAAACCGTCCATTTCAGGCATTATTACATCAGATATTATCAACTCAGGGACTTCCTCTTTTAAAATATTCATGCCCTCTTTTCCGTTTTCTGCCGTTCTGACCTTGTACCCTGCTTTTTCAAGGGTTTTCCTGATGATTATGCGCAAAGCTTTATTATCTTCCAATACTAAAATCATTAGTCCTCCTTACGTCTACCTTTAATTCTTCGCCTTTCTTCTCCCGAACGTCTGTTGATGAAATGAAAATCCGATGGCATTTCGATAATGAATTTTGTTCCCTTACCACGGCTGCTTTCAACGCAGATTTTTCCATAATGTTCATGAACTATTTTCCTGACCAGAGATAACCCTATGCCTGTCCCGGTTTTCTTTCTGGACTTGAAATCTCTGAATATCGAGTTTATATCTCCTTTTATGCCCTCACCATTATCTCTTACCCATATCTCGACCATATTTCCTTCTAAAGTTTTACCTCCGACTTCTATTTCTCCTTTTTCTCCGACCTCTTCGTAAGCATTGTTGATAAGATTCACCAGAACGGATTTCATAAGGTTTTTATCGCAGAGAACTCTCGGCAAACCATCGCCGAAACTGAAACGGACAGAGGAATTGTCTCCGGTAACTATTTCCGCGCTCTCTCTGCTCAGCTTATTAATATTAACCTTTTCTAGATTTAAATCAAGAGCGCCGGTCAAACTCAGAACATCGAGGGTAATATCCTGAAGATATTTTAGTTCTTCCAGAAGCGTACCGCTGATTTCCTTTATTTCCGTATCCTCTGAACCGCGCAGCATTTCAATTCCTGCTTTAAGTCCGGCAAGAGAATTCTTTATTTCATGGGATATCAGAGATACCCCATCTTTATCATTTAACTCGCCTTTCATATTTGTTAAATTTTAATCCTTAATTTGAACATGTCAATCCCCCGGCAGGCTCTATGACCGGGCACGGGACCGGTAATCCAAAAGTTTGATTTGGTAAGACATCTTGACTTATAAAGTTCGTTTAGTATATTTCGAGAAAAGCCGGAGTGGCGGAACTGGCAGACGCGGCGGACTCAAAATCCGTTGTCCCTTTAAAGGACTTGTGGGTTCAAGTCCCTCCTCCGGCAGTTTGTTTTAACCACAGATTACACAGATTTACACGAGATTTTTTTGTTATTTAAAAGCCACACCACAACCCAAGAATTAGCCACGGATTTACACGGATGGCCATAGATAAAAAAAATTATTGTTTCTTTAAACTATCTAACGACCTAACGGACTAACCACTAATTAAAAAGTGATTGACATTGTGGAATATACTCGTATGATATTATAAAAGGAGGTATAAGGATAGTATATGAATTCCAATCAATCCCTCAAGAATAATCCTCTCACAAATCTTGCTGATAGTTTTGCAGAAACAATGCAAAAAAAAGAGATATTTCTAAGGGAAAACAAGAATATTGCATTGGGAGAGATAATTTGGTTGGTAAATGATGTTATTCATATCCGTGGAGAAGCGTCAAAATTTTCAAAAAATAACGAGATCTCTGTTTCAAGGTCTATGTTCTTTTATATATTCCATTTGCCTTGATTTATTGGCGTCCAATCTTCCGGTATGTTATTTTGAGCTTAGGCTTCTTTTGGAAACTTTAGTAAAAAGCTATATTTCTGACATACAATTTCCAGATAGATCATTCTATCAAGAGAGAATGGAATTATTAGATAAAGATAATAGAGAATTTAATAGAAATATCACTAAAATGATGGTTTATTTAGGTGAACGTCTTGGAATCGAGAATGAATTTAAAGATTTATGGAAAGAGATTTCCGACAAATGGATTCATACAAAGGGTATAATGAATAATATTGTTGAAAATATTACTGAACATTCGAATGCTCCACCATGGGGCTTTATTATTCCAATGGAATATACAAAAGACGATATAAAAGAATTGAAGCAATTAAATGAGAATGTATTCAGCTTTAGAAATTTATTAAAAAAATCAATAAGAATTTATTTAGATGGATTTGAAAACAAATAGCTGCCTAACCAGTGCTTGCAATTGACTTTGCCTTTATTTGGATATCGGGGTACTCGTTCCCCCCTATGCACCACTTTGGCCGGATTCGGCAGCTGGATTACGCGGCAGATGACAAGAGGATTCCCCACTGGTGGGGGGTGAAGGGGGAAATTTTACCTTGACAAAAATTTTTTATTTACTATAATTATCTATAAGGAGGTTAGCATGAGAATAAGAGTTTATTTCTTATTGTCAATATTATTTTTATTACTTTACTCCTGTAGCGAAAATGAAGAACAAGCGGATTATTTCCCAAATTCGGATGGAAACTGGTGGGAATATCAATATTCAGACTCATTAACAATTAGATTGGAGCTTTCAGGAACAGAAACCATTGAAAATACAGAGGTTCAAAAATTAATCTGGGACGATGAAGGGGATTTAAATCTGGATTATCTATTAAAGAAAGAAACAGAAATTATTCTTTATTCCGCAGCCTACTCCTGGACTGCCTTTATTCTCGCAAAACTTCCTCTTGAGGAGGGCATTTCGTGGGAAGCTTTCCAGATAATATTCCTAGAAGATACAACAACCATTACTGCCCGTATTGAAGAAAAACAGAGTATATCTGTCCCTGCTGGCAATTTTAACGATTGTTATTCAATTTATTATGAAAATCAGACATTAGGAGAACCTATAAGAATCTATTTTGCACCTGATGTAGGTCCTGTGAAATTCGAATATATTACTGGAAGAGAGGAGGTGCTGGTGGACTATGAGGTGGAGTAATATATTTTTTCTGAGTTGTTTGTTGTTTATAATATGGGGTTGTAAAAAAAAGGGGGATGTTTCTCCCAACCCACCACTTCCGCCACCTTCCGAATACATATATGGAGGAAAAATAACTGATATAGAAAAAATCTATGTGGATAAAGTTTCGGTTGCGGAATCGCTGAATGTGGCAAGGATTCGTCTTTCCCTTTCGAAAGGCAATGCAAATAAAAGCACAAAATGGACTGCGTCTGACCCTGATGATCCGGCAACCGATACCACTTGGGTTGACCCTAATGATGCATGGTGGGGAGAAAGAGGAGATGATAATGGCTATCTGGGTTCGATGACTCTGGACGAATATTTCCCTGTTGATTTACCGACCTTTCATACCAGTAAATTTTATGCTTACCATGGAGGTCCTTGGTCGGAAACTTTTTCAACTGACGAAAACGGAGATGTTACCCTTTTTATGAGGGTATATCCAGACAAGAGTTTTTACGAGGGTTATCATCCCGGAGACAATTTTAGCATTCAGTGTGTTTTCGGAGATACTGCTTACTATTCAGACACGATTTATGCTTGGAAGAAGATGCGAATCGAATATGATTATATGGAGGGATGCACTCTTTCGACAGTTGGTTTCAACACTATAGAGAGAGCTTTCAAGGGAGATAGCATTTTCGGAAAATTTGACAAAGACTCCTTAAATCACCGGACATATCTTGAATTCAGAGATGATTCAAAGCAGGATTCGATACATTTATGGAAGAGTGACAAAAATCTTACCCGTGAAGTTTTTGATTTCGACATATTTGAGCAGGAGGTTACGAATTTTTGGGCTTTACATCGAAGCAATTCCGATAATTACCCTTTTTATCTTGTGGGAGCGTGTAGCGTAAAGAACGCTCCCAGAAAGATATACGGTTGCAGTGCTTATAGTCTTTCTGCCGATAGTAGTTTGGTCTCTTATTTCATCTCATGTGTTTTTATTTCTAAAATCATAAATAAATTCAGCGGTTCATTAAACTCGTGGCAGTTAAAGACTTTAATAGGTCTTGTAAGTTCTCATGAATTGGGTCACTTTGCTGCAAAATTAACTGATGCTTATGAAGAACCTTGGGATCATACAGACGCTGTTCACTGTCTTATGGCTGACGGAGACCAGATGGCACAGAATCTGAAAAATAACCAAAATATGTTTTTCTGTCCAGCCTGTATCTACTGCTTTAGAGGAAATATGTATATAATGGGACCACAGATCTTTTGAAGAGAGGTTAAAAATGATTAATTATTTTATTTTTGTTTTACTTTCTTTTCCCCAGATAAAAACCGAAGGGCTTGAGCTTCACTGCTCCTTGTGGGAAAAGAAGGAGGTATATCTTACGGGTGAACCGGTCTTCTTGCGGATAAGTGTTGTAAATACCGCGCCTGCAAAAATCTGGGTAGACCCAATTTCTATACCCTTAGGGATAACAGGATTATATATGTCAATGGATGGAAGGGAAGTTGTTAAATTAGGAATGGGTGTAAGTTTTAATTGGAGTTATCCGCGAACAACAGATCCGAATGTATGGTCCCGAACTTTTTATTCTTTAGAAAAAGGTGATTCGGTTTATCAATATATATTTATAAACAAACCTTGGCAATATGACATTCCTTCACTACCTCATCATTACAAAATAGAAAAAGTCAGACATGGTTTGGACTTAAAATCTTTCCCCGCGATAGAAAGCTGTCCTTTGTCTCCTCTGGCAGGTAAAATAGAAAAAGAACTTAATATTGAATTCAGCATAGCCCCTCCTGAAGATATTAGAGAACTTGAGTTAATAACAACAATAAGGAATCCTAAATGGCCTTTTATTCCAGAAAAATCTTGGGAAGAAAAAAAGGAAGCTTATAATAGGCTGAGAAAAGAATATCCTAATAGTCCATATATCCCTCTTGCGATGAGTATCCTTGAGAAGAAAAAATTTTTGGAGACCTATCCTAATTCCCCTCTTGTTTACGAAATAATAAAAGAAGCTGCAAAAATTAGCATTCAAGGATTGGACATTCCTCCATGGGTTAGAAACAGATCTGAGTATAGAAGAGATTATCAGGAAAGTTTCGGAGACTTTGATAAGGAAAAATGCCTTAAATATTTTAATTCTTTTCTTTCCAACGAAAAATACAAAGAAACTTTACTTGAAGATGCGATTCTTCTCTGGATTGACGATGTTGAAAAAAGCGATTTAAAACTATGGAGACAACCATCTTCAACTTACAGGAGGGAAATAAAATGAGCTTAATTTTACTTCTAATTTTTGTAACACCCAGAGTGATTGAAAATAGAGACGAAATAATAAAAGAATACGGTATAGTAAGTCCAATACTTCAGGGTAATCCAGTAAATATAAATGAGAAAAATCTTGAAAAGGAAAGACATCTAATTCCGGTGAATTTACTTGAAAAGCCTGTAACCATCGAAAGGTTTACGAAAAGCGTGGTTCATAAGTATTACGGAGAGGATAAAGATTGTTTTGCCCAGGTTTATCCGATAATGGCGATGAAGACACCCATTGGAAAGACGGTATTTATGGGAGACCCCATCTGGAACAGGATAATGTGGTGCTGGGAAGGAAGTATTGATATTCGTTCCTTTGGGTCATTTGGTTCAGGTCCTGGAGAATTTAAAGATATGGGCGATATAGATGGAAGATACCCTGATTTATTTATTACAGATGTCTGGAACCATCGTATTCAACACTGGAGAGTAGAAATCGACAGTGTCTATGTTACTAATTTACATAGGTGGATAAAGTCCATTAGCGAAATCAAATTCGTTAAGTCCTTTGGAGAAAATAAACTCTCAGTTCCTGATGGTCTTGGTTATAGTGATAATGGAACACCTGATAATACTCTTGACGATATTCTTTATGTCGCTGATGCAGAATCTCTCATCGTAAAATTTAAAACAGATGGAACATTCTTGGGTAGATTCGGAGAAAAAGGTCGTAGACGTAACGGAAAAGGATACTTTGGGGGACCAAGTGATATTGCAGTAGGAAAAGAAAATGGGGCGAATACAAATGATATTTATGTAATAGATTTTGGAAATAACTGTATC
>Ga0315548_1001502_pt1 | contig 19504 bp, 10 predicted proteins | sample SalMarSW160110MG_2_FD_202540 | JGI IMG/M metagenome (GOLD analysis project Ga0315548, IMG submission 202540) | Salt marsh sediment microbial communities from the Plum Island Ecosystem LTER, Massachusetts, United States - Salt Marsh Sediment SW1601-110 ...
CCAATAATGTCAGGGAATTCTTCGATACAGGCGAAAACTATAGCAATTCCATCTCCATATCAGGCGGCAATGAACAGACGACATACTATATATCTTACTCAAATATCATGCATGACGGTATATTTCCGACAAATTCAGACAGCTATAACAGGCATACACTCTCAGCCAGGGGCACTCACATAACTTCATCACGGCTGAGCAGCTCCTATTCGATAAACTACATAAAAAAGAACAACAAATCCGTTCCGACCGGACAGGGTGAAAACTCTGTTTACAACCAGGTAATGCAAACACCAAGGGATATTAGCCTGCTGGAGCTTGAAGATATCGACAGTAAATGGAATAACATTGACAATTATTACTCTTTATATACTGTAAATCCTTATTTTATCCTCAAGAGAAACGGGAATACAAACAACGAAGACAGGGTATACGGAAGCATTGACATTGATTACATAATCAGCGGGCCTCTTTCACTTAAGGCGAGGCTGGGAGGAGATGTTTCAAATGAGCAGTTAAAACAATGGCGTGCCGTTATCGAACCGGGGGGCAATAATGAGTTTTCTGCCATATATGAACCGGGCAGCGTAGGTGAGGGATCAAGTTACGTAATGCAGCTGAACAGCGATATCCTGCTGAACTATAATAAGGAATTCGGGGATTTCGCAGTTGATGCCATAATAGGCCATAACCTGAACCAGAGAACAGGAAAAAGCATATCGGCTTCGGTAAATAATCTTACAATACCGGGGTTCTTCCAGCTTAAGAACTCGTCCGAAACTCCCTTTGCCAGCGAAAGCTACGTGAAACGCAGACTTATTGGTGTCTTTACCAGCCTCGATTTGTCCTATAAAAGCATACTGTTTGTCACCACGACGGCAAGAAATGACTGGAGCTCAACCCTGCCCCTTGAAAACAACTCATTCTTCTATCCCGGGATAAGTGCTTCTCTTATATTTACCGAATTATTTCCTTCGGTCAGGAAACGCTTTCCATACGGCAAGCTTAGGGCTGCACTGACCAGGGTAGGTAACGATGCCCCTGTTTACAGTATACACTCCGTATTTGTTACAGGAGGCCACTCGGACGGGTACGGATATTTGAGATATCCTCTGCCAAACGGTGTGAACTCATATGAGGTTAGTAATCTTATAGGAAATGAAGAGCTGAAGCCGGAGCTCACTACCGAGTTTGAAGTGGGTACCGACCTGAGATTCTTCAATAACCGAATAGGTATCGATTTATCGTATTATGATAAAAACACTACAAATCTTATCTGGCCGGCGCCGCTGCCATCTTCGTCGGGATATACATCAAAGACTGTCAACCTGGGCAAGATGACCAACAAGGGTGTCGAAGCCCTGCTTAACCTCACTCCGGTTCAGCATGGCCGCCTCCAGTGGGATATATCATTTAATTTCACTAAGAACCATAATGAGCTTGTGGAGCTGACAGAGGGACTGGACAGGATTGAAATAACCGGATTAGGTGTTGAAGGGGGACAGCAGATAAATTTTATTGCCAAGCCGGGACGGACCGTTGGCATATTTGAAGGACGTGAAGCAAAACGTGATGATCAGGGCAGGATTGTGGTGGATAATACGGGACTTCCTGTGGCTGCGGATTCACTCGTCGAATACGGGGACAGGGAGTACGATTTTATTGCCGGTGTCAATACTAAGCTGTCATGGAGAGGCCTGTCAATATCGGGTACAGTCGACATAAGACAGGGAGGAATTATGTATTCAAAGACAAAGGAGATCTCAGTGTGGGCAGGTACCGTACCCATTACCCTGTATAATATGAGAGAACCTTTTATCATACCCAATTCGGTATATGAAATAAGGAGAGACGAGAATAATGAACCGGTATACGCCGAGAATACAATTCCCATAGATGCGGTTCACCTGGGTGATTACTGGGATAACGGAGGCACTGAGATGGATGGCCATGTTTTCATTGACAAATCATATGTAAAGCTGAGGGAAGTTATTGTATCATATACCTTTCCTGGAAAAATGATGGACAGGCTGCCGATAGAAACATTGCAGCTTAGTGTAATAGGAAGGAACCTGTTGCTGTGGACACCTGAAGGCCAGTATTATATTGATCCCGAACTTACAACTTTCGGAAATGATCTGGAGGCTGACTTTGGTGAATTTGGCGCACAGCCTACAGTCAGAAGCGTTACTTTCAGCATCATGTTTACCTTTTGATAGTTAAGAGCATTGTTAATAAAAAATATGAGAAAATATTTTAAAATACAAAGTGCCGCAGCGCTGCTTATTGCCGCAGGGCTAATTTTCATATCCTGCGAGGACTGGCTTGACATTAACAGGGACCCGAATAATCCGGAAGAAGCCAATGAAGAGCTTACACTGGCTGCAGGAATATCATCACTCGCTTATGTATACGGCGGCAGATACCAGGTACTGGGAGCATTATGGTCACAGCACTGGACCCAGTCCCTCGGCGCCTCACAATATTCCGGACTTGATTCCTATGATATTAATAGCAGCACCTATGATAACAGGCAGTTTGGCGAACTTTATTCAGGGGCTCTTATGAACCTCGAATATATCAAAAACCTGGCCCACCGGAACGGGAACTGGAACTACTACCTCGTGGCCACGGTCCTTCAGGCATATACATACCAGCTCCTTGCCGACCTGTACGATCAGATACCTTTTTCAGAAGCATTGAAAGGTGATCAGGGAATCGTTGCACCGCACTATGAAAACGGACAGGATATTTATGACAGCCTTATTGCCAGGATTGACTTTGCCCTGTCCAGGGATTTTGACAGCGACGAACTGGAAGATATAGGAGCCGACGACATACTTTTCGCAGGTGATATGGGCAGGTGGGAAGAATTTGCCAATTTACTGAAGCTCAAAATATATTTAAGGCAGCTCTATGCAAGGCCGGAAATGGCCAGGGCGGGCATCGAAGCATTGTATGATGATCCCGATGTAAAATTCCTGACAACAAGTGCTGCCATGACCCAGTTTACTGACGAGACAGGCCGAAGAAATCCGCTCTATGAAACAGAGATAATGTTTCTCGGCAATAACCCGAACCTGGTACTCAGTGAAACACTGCTGAGCTTCATGAATGACAAGGGTGACCTGGAGAGGCTTGATGCACTGTTCGACTTCCCCGAGAGCGGAGGGGGACATAAGGGCCTGATCCAGGGAAACTACAACGATCCTGATGAACCTACGGGCACCAACAGCTCGAGCTACTCCAAGCCCATATTTTCTCCCTATGACCCTGTATACCTTATCTCATCGTCAGAAGCATATCTTCTCCAGGCTGAGGCTATAATAAGGTATGATGTCAGACCCTATACCGATGCAAGGGAAATGTATGAAAATGCTATAGAAGCATCATTTCAGAGGCTGGGACTGGCGAATGGTGAAGAATACTACGAGCCGGGCGACGAGTATGAGTTTCCTGCCGAAGGCAGTCCCCTGGAGACATTTATCGAATCCATAATAGTGCAGAAGTGGCTGGCCCTGGCCAACATCCAGAGCCTCGAAACATTCCTGGAACATAACCGTACCCATTACCCTAAAGTTAGTCCGGTCCCCGCAGATGACGGTGATTACGTGCCGGGAGAATTTACAGTTTCTGTGAATAATGTAACCAGCGGACGCTTCCCGAAAAGGCTTATTTTCCCCGAATCAGAATATTCGGGAAATCCGAATACGCCGCCAAAAAAGCAGGTGTATGAAAAGGTATGGTGGGATAAAAAAACTGATTAAAGAAGAATGCCTATGAGACCCTGTATTTATATATACTTGCTTATTACTTCAGTACTCCTGTTAAACAGTTGTGACAGGTGGGACGAGACAGCCGACATTTCCCACGAGTCTTCCCTGCCGCAGTTTAACATGACCGGAGGCGAATACATATCTTTTATCCGGAGCGACAGCGGGGAGTTTAAAGATCCGGGCGTAGAGGTTACGGTGCAGGGCAAAAAAGTAAACTGGTACTATTTGTACATTCCCGATATAGACCTTAGCGCTCCCGGAATATATATCATTTCCTATTATGCCGAGAACAGTGAAGGTTTCTCCAGGATAGCGGACAGGACAGTTGCCGTTACTTATGAAGATATCAGCGAAAATGACCTGTCCGGCACCTATGAAGGAACACTATGGGAGCCTCTTGTCAGGTCAAAGGTTAAGAAGATAAATGACGAGGGATTCTATAAATGTGAAGATGTGCTGGGATACCCGGGCTATTCTATGCCGGGAAAATTTGTCGACCTCGGGGAAAATACTCTTATACTCCTGCCCGGCGAGGGTTATTTCGGAAATTATGATGTGTCTGAAGGCAGCTATTCGGGACGTATTCTTTCGTGGTCCGTAATTTTCCTGGATCCGCCCAATAAAGGAATAGAAATACCTGTTACATGGAGAAAAATAGAATAAAACGGATAAAATGAAAAACCGTAACGCTGAACATATACAAAATAACATAATATTAAGGAATGATATTACCAGTTTATTGTCTTCCCTCTTAATACTCTTTACAGTGCTGGTTTTAAGCTCATGCGAAGATGATAGCTATACTATAGAATATCAGGACGGCTATCCGAATGAGCTGGCAGGCAACTGGAGGGCAATTGAATTTCAGAATGCGACAGTAGTAAATGACCTGATAACCGATGCTGATAATATTTCAGATTTTTTTGACCTTGTTACGGCCCTGGACCCTAATAGTGAAGACAGCCTGGTAATAGACAATATCTACAACTCAAATATAAGGATCAAGGTTTATTACCAGAATAATACATTCAGTGTAACAAAGGGAAGGCAGCTTGAAGTTATTAACCACGGACAATATGATATTTATTATGTTTCGGTAAATGGCAAATATATTATTGACGAAGAATACGGGGATTACATGGCCATGCATATCGGACTCTATGACAAATATTCGGCATTGTTCGATACTATGTATGTAGTGGCATTCAGAAAAACAGGATTTGAAGATGTCGACTATGAAAGCCTGCTGGCTTATTAAGACATTATGTTATTGAATAAAACTGAAAATTAGTGCCGTATGAAAAAGCTTGTGTTCAAATTATTGATATTCATCCTGTTACCAGCAATGATAATTGGAGCTGCAGTTAAACTTGCGGTGTACAATTCACGAAAATACATAAGCTCCAGGGAGCTGGGCTTTGATAAGCCGGGAGAATTCTTCAAGTATTACAGCGAGATAACAACCCCCTTTGGCAAACAAGAGTCCGGTTATTCAACCAGTTACAGGTTCGAGGAGTTTAAAAAAGCTAAAAGGAAATCAAAGAAATTCAAAAGCACACAAGACATCTACCCGTGGGTTCAGCGCGGCCCAGGAAATGTCGGGGGACGGACAAGGGGACTGGTGGTTGATCCCGATGATGCTACGCACCAAACATGGTACGCGGGCTCAGCAAGCGGTGGTATATGGAAAACGTCCGATGCAGGAAGTACGTGGGTTAACCTTACTGAGGATCTTCCCAACCTTTCAACTTCCACTATTACAATGGCAGAATCAAACCACAATATTATCTATGCAGGAACGGGCGAGGGATTTGCAGGATGGGGCATGGTCGCCGGCAATGGAATATTCAAAAGCACTGACCGGGGAAATACATGGGAGCACCTGAGCTCAACAGTTTCCAACAAGGACTTCCAGTATGTTAACAAGATACTTGTAGACCCCGGCGATGCGGATATTGTAATTGCCGGGACAAACAGAGGCATTTTAAAATCAACTGACGGCGGCCAAACATGGATTGAGGTTTATAACGAAGGTTATGCCGTGCAGGACCTGGTTGCTGATCCCTACGACTTTAACACACTATATGCCGGAGCCAATTCACTGGGGATATTGAAATCGGAAGATGCAGGTGACACATGGTTCCATTCTTACAATGGTATAGGCGAGGGTGACAGGTTCCAGCTGGCAATATCAAGGTTAAATCCGAATAAAATATATACCTGTGTTGAGGCATTTGACCGCGAGCAGGTAGGTACAGGAATCTATAAGACTCATATCTATGTGTCGGGGGACAAGGGCCAGAGCTGGAGCAGGTACATCTGTCCCTATAATTTCCTGGGAGAACAGGGATGGTTTAATAATATAGTCGAAGTTCACCCCTTTAACGACAACATAATCTATGTAGGTGGCGTCAACCTGGGCAAAATAGAGATCAAAAGCGGTTTAAGCACAAGTGATCCCCAGGTTATACGTGTTGACACATTCGGTACAGCCGGATTTATGAGCTTTGTAAATTTTGGCGGGGACTATTTTGATGGTGCCCTGGCTACAGGTGATAAAGAAGACGGGCAGGAGATCCTGTCCAGCGACTGGGTACCGGTAGAGATAAGGTTCGGACCGGGAAGATCGCAGAAAGCACACAGGTTTACCGTTCCCGAAGGCGAAGGTGCCGGAGTACCATATGAAGATTATTCTTACCGGGATTACATAGAGGTCCCTTTTGAAGTGTGGGATACTGAAAATAACAGGCAGCTTATGGTATCATTCCGCGACCAGGAAAGGGACGGCGAATTTAACCTTATTGAGAGGGATGCTGATGATGACATATCTGGGCGTGAATATATATTTGTCAATGCAGTTGCCTATAACGATGCCACACCGCATTCGAAGATTGCCATTGACGGGGGATATACGTACAAACAGCTCTACTTCTTCTGGCCCTATCTGCCCCTGGATTCGACATGGAATCCCTCTGCCCTGCCCGAGTCAAAAATAAGAATACAGTACGGGAACTTTTCGCTGGTTAATGAACAGAGTGCTGTTACCGTGCTGGTTGATGACCGAAAAAACAGTGACCTCCATGTTGACCACCACGAATTCATAATGATAGTTACCGACGAAGAGAATGAGAAATTTACAATACTGGAAGCAAATGACGGGGGACTGGGCATCTCGTATGATGAAGGAAAAACATGGGCACAGATTGATAACGGGTATATTACAACACAGTTTTATGGCGTTGCAAAAAAACCGGGTGCCCATGAATATATCGGGGGCATGCAGGACAACGGGACATGGCAGTCTCCTGCAGGCAAAAGTGCCACCACTGCTTCAGAATATGATGATAAAATAGGAGGCGACGGCTTTGAAGCATTATGGCACCCCCTGTATCCGCACAGGATTATAGGCAGTGCCTATTACAACAGGTTTTATGTCAGCAACGACGGTGGTGAGACATGGAAAAGAGCCTATAACGGCATAAACGAGGACGGACCCTTTATTTCAAAATTATCACACTCAAGAGCCAAACCCGACGTTCTGTTCGCTGTGGGCAGCAAAGGAGTATACAGGCATAATAACTTCGGGATGGGCCGCTATGACTGGGAGCTTATAAAGATTAAAAAGGGATGGACAATAAATGACATGGTATCAAGTACTCACAATGTTGAGGTTTCCCTTGCCACCGACTCTATAGTATGGGCCGGATGCGGAATGTATGCCGACCCTGACCTGCATATATTCGTATCGACAGACGGGGGTGACAGCTTTGATTCCGTGCCTAACTTCAAGGAAACAGAACTGGGATATATCTCCGGCATCGCCACACATCCTTTTGATCCGCAGACTGCCTATGTATTATTCTCATACCAAGATAAACCAAAGATACTGAGAACTACCAACCTTGGGAAGGACTGGGAGGACATCAGCGGCTTCGTGGATAAGGACTCAAGTGATAACGGTTTTCCTGATGTAATGGTCTATTCCCTGCTGGTCATGCCTTTCAATACAGACATAATATGGGCAGGTACAGAAATCGGATTATTTGAATCTGTTGATAACGGTGAAACATGGTACTATGCTGATAACGGACTCCCTGCTGTTTCGATTTGGCAGATGTTTATCCAGGATAATAATATCATTGTCGCGACCCATGGCCGCGGCATATGGTCGCTTGACCTTAATATGGTCAATATAAAAGATAATATTGCCGGTGCCAGTGATTTTACTGCCAAAGTATATCCGAATCCCTGTAATGGCATATTTAACATTGAAATTGAAAATGATTATACAGGAGAACTCCGGTTTAAATTATTTGATGTCAGCGGCCGGCAGGTTGCCAGCTTCAATAGCAATAAACCAGCGCGCCATTATAAATCCTCCTTTAACGCAGGAACCCTGAAAACCGGCACCTATGTGCTCCATACAACAATGGGCAATAAGACTTCAACAAAAAAATTGATTATCAGAAAATAAATCAACAATTATTATATTTGCAACTCCGGATAATTTGCAACAGAATGATAAATGGGCTGACACAGGATAAGGAAAGGCTTTTAAATCAGCGTGCCAGGGTTATATGGATGTCGGGACTGTCTGGTGCCGGAAAAACAACAATAGCAAGAGGACTCGAAAAAGAACTGCTGAAAAAGGGTTATTTGTCGCAGGTAATAGACGGTGATGACCTGAGAGCCGGACTGAATAAAAACCTGGGCTTCTCAAATGAAGACAGGAAAGAGAACCTCAGAAGGATTGCAGAAATTTCCAGGCTTTTTATAAATTGCGGTGTTATTACTATAAATTCTTTTATCAGTCCGACTCACGAGGTACGCAGCATGGCAAAATCGATAGTCGGCGAAGATTATTATGTTGAAGTATTTATCAATGCCCCCCTGGAGGTCTGTGAGCAAAGAGACAACAAAGGATTATACAGGAAGGCAAGACAGGGATTGATAAAAGATTTTACAGGCATAGATTCTCCTTTTGAGCCTCCCCTGAACGCCAATATTGAAATAAAAACAGACAGGCTGACAATAAAGGAAAGTGTTGATAAACTGTTATCTTATATATTACCACTTGTTGAGCACAAAAAATAAAATATGGACGGATATAATATAAACCATTTAAGAGAACTTGAGTCGGAATCAATATATGTTATACGCGAGGTGGCATCGCAATTCGAGCGTCCTGTCCTCCTTTTTTCAGGAGGAAAGGACTCCATAGTCATGTATCACCTGGCAAGGAAGGCATTCTGGCCGGCCAAGGTGCCCTTTCCCCTTTTGCATATCGATACGGGACATAATTTTCCTGAAACGCTTGAATTCAGGGATAATCTGATGAAAAAGACAGGCGGAACATGCCTTGTCAGGCTTGTACAGGACACTATTGATCAGGGAAGGGTAATTGAAGAGACAGGCTATGATGCAAGCAGGAATGTCTTGCAGACAGTGACATTGCTCGATGCCATTGAAGAACTGAAAATTGATGCTGCCCTGGGTGGCGGACGCCGCGACGAAGAAAAGGCCAGGGCCAAGGAACGGTTCTTTTCCCACAGGGACGAATTCGGACAATGGGATCCGAAAAACCAGAGACCCGAATTATGGAACATCTTTAACGGACAAAAAAGAATGGGCGAGCATTTCAGGGTTTTTCCACTGAGCAACTGGACAGAAATGGATGTCTGGCAATATATCTATATGGACGATGTTGAAATACCAAGCCTGTATTTCACTCACAAGCGTGAAGTATTTTACCGCGACGGCGTGTGGCTGGCCAAAGCTCCTTTCATGAAACTAAAAAATAAGGAAAAGGCTGAAATAAAAGACGTCAGGTGCCGCACCATAGGCGATATTACCTGTACAGGCCTTACATTATCCAGAGCTAACACACTTGAAGATATTATCAAGGAAGTGGCAGCAACCCGCATTACCGAAAGAGGCGGAAGGTATGATGATAAGCGATCCGATGCGGCTATGGAAGACAGAAAAAAAGAAGGATATTTCTAAGAGGGACAGCGTCCCTTCACAATTAATAATTTGCGATTGAGTTTTGACATAAAATTATCCAAATAGAAATGGCCAAATCTGAGAAAGATTACCAGTCCGCTTACCTGAATATGGAACTGCTAAGGTTCACTACCGCAGGAAGTGTTGATGATGGCAAAAGTACTTTAATAGGCAGGCTGCTTTATGATAGCAAGGCAATATTCGAAGATCAGCTTGAGGCTCTTGAGAGGGCCAGCATAAACAAGGGCGGGGCACAGGTCAACCTGGCTTTGCTGACAGACGGACTCAGGGCGGAGAGAGAGCAGGGCATTACTATCGATGTAGCCTACAGGTATTTTGCAACTCCCAAAAGAAAATTTATCATTGCCGATACGCCGGGTCATGTCCAGTATACAAGGAACATGGTGACCGGAGCCTCCACGGCAAATGCTGCCGTCATACTTATTGATGCCCGCAACGGTGTTGTTGAGCAGACCATACGGCACTGCTATATAGCATCCCTGCTGCAGATCCCCCATATCATCGTATGCGTGAACAAGATGGATCTTGTTAGTTTCAGCGAGAATGTGTTTGAAAAGATACAGAAGGATTTTAACAGTTTTTCGGACAGGCTCGATGTTAAAGATGTGCGTTTTGTCCCTATAAGTGCATTAAAAGGAGACAATGTTGTTGAGCGTTCCACAAATATGAACTGGTATGACGGACCTACGCTGATGTATCTGCTTGAGCATATACATATAAGCAATGATCAGAACTATGTCGATGCCCGGTTTCCGGTACAGTATGTTATTCGTCCCCAGTCTGATGATTTTCATGATTACCGCGGATATGCAGGAAGAATTGCGGGCGGTGTCTACAGGCCCGGTGAAAAAGTGATGGTCCTGCCATCCGGACTGACTTCAAAAATAAAGTCAATAGAGAGCATGAATGAGACACTTGAGCTGGCTTTTCCTCCGCAGTCAGTTACCCTGACTCTCGAGGATGATCTGGATGTGAGCCGCGGCAACATGATAGTCAAAGAGAATAATTTGACCCAGACCGGACAGGATATCACCATGATGATGTGCTGGCTTAATGAGAAACCGATGAAGCTGGGAGGTAAATACGGACTGAAACATACTACTAATAATACGAGGTGCATTATAAAAGAGGTTAACTACAAAGTAAACATAAACACCCTGGCAAAGAATTATGACGACAATGAAATAGGATTGAACGAAATCGGACAGATAACAATAAGGACCACCCAACCGCTGTTATATGATTCATACAGGAAAAACAGGATCACCGGAAGCCTTATTCTTATTGAGGAGGGTACGAATGAGACGGTCTGTGCAGGAATGATAATATAAAGTCCGGTTTTTAACCCCGGATATTTGCTAAAAAAATATATCTTTGAACATATTTATTCAACATCGGGATGTAGCTCAGCCTGGTTAGAGTACGCGTCTGGGGGGCGTGGGGCCGCGAGTTCAAATCTCGCCATCCCGACAAAAAGTTATAGTCTAATTCCGGGCAACTGGAAGGGAAAAGCTGGAATATATATATAAAAAAAGGCTGCCTCAAAAGGGCAGCCTTTTTTATGTTTTGTTAAAATACTACTAACTAACGAACTACAATTTTCTGAGTAGTCTCGTTGTTCAGGCTAATAAAGTAAATACCTGCTTTTAATTCACTAACATCAATAGTTGCGATGTTATTATCCTTAATTGATAATACAGGTTGTCCAGTAACATTGTATATAGTTGCTGAATTAACTTTACCTGTAACGTGAAGTAAATTGTCTACTAATGTCGGGTAAACAGAAACACGATTTACTAAATAACTGGGAACATTACTTTCAGGCATTTCACCCAATATTGCAGTGTTCAGGTACGATTTATTGTCATAGGCAGCATCTGTACCACTGTCATTCAACAATGATAATTGGTTGTCCCTCAAACTTTCGTCTGCGTCACCAATTGCTACATCAAATCCGAATTTCATACCTTCTGCCGGAGCATAAGTCATGGCGAACATATTCCAGGGCATTATTACTTCAATAGCCCATCCAAAACCGGTTGTCACAGCCATTGCTTCCATTGAGTCTTGATCAGCGGGACCAAATGGTGCAGCTCCCCAATTACCTTTAAACCTTCCGTCAGAGGTTGTTACATATTCATCAGTTAGCTGAATACGAATCTGACTGAAAAGGCTATCACCGGCGACAGCAGTAACCTCTGCGTCTGCACCCCATGTTCCTTCTTCACCAAAATAGTAAAAGAACTCGTCGTTGTCCTGTTCCCAGGTGTTTTCACCTGTAGCAAAGTAATTTTCCATATCATCAATCATATCGAGGAACATCAAAAGGCCAAGCTCGCTCCATGCAATTTGTATGGTAGCGTCAATGTCTGCTGCATCGGCCCTTGGATCCTGAAAGCTGTAAGGAAATGGTTGAGGATCAATCTCAGCCCAAAGAGCATCGTCATTATACCCGTCAACCACAATTGCCTCATGAGTTCCGGGAATCTCAATTGACAAAGCTGAAGGCTGAGCATAAATTGTAACACACATAGCAACAAGTGCTAAGAGAAGTAGTAAATTTTTCTTCATAGTACTCAAATTTAAGGTTAATAAATACTAAAGCTCAAAAAGAAAGTTTAAAAATATAAAAAATATATTAATATACAACTGAAATCGCAAGTTATTTTAATGTTCAATAGCCTACTATAAAATATCAGCCAAACACTTTGAAATTTGTTGCATAATTATTATTTATTTGTGCAAAATATGTATATGGCTTTCAATATTTCGTTTTTAATATAAAATGCTTATATTGCTGTTTAATTTATAATAAATACTAATAAAGTGACTAAAAAAAAGCATGTTTATAATAGAATTAAAGCTGTTTTGGCTGAAAATCGTAAAACAAATTTGTGGCTATCAGCTGAACTTCGGGTAAACCGGACTACTGTTTCGAAATGGTGTACGAATGAAGTTCAACCGTCAATGGAATCATTGTTCAGAATAGCTGATGCATTGAATGTGAATGTCAGGGATTTGCTGGTTTCAAATATGAAATGATACGAATTATGAATTCAAACATTAACAAAATTAACATTTTATATATTTTCACCTTATTATCTTTTGCTTCATTTGCAAATGAAAATTGCTTTTCTCAACCGGTAAAAAGAGATTTAATAGAAAAACCAAGCTATTCAACTGGCAAAAGCACGGTGAATAATATAAATAAAAATCTTATTTTTCAGTCATTACCACCGAATTTTGAATACAATGGCGTCACATGCATACTTAAGGACTATAAAGGTTATATGTGGTTTGGCTCTATTGACGGATTAATAAGGTATGATGGCGCTAATCTTTATGTATATGAAAACGATCCGGACGATTCGACAAGCCTTAGTCACAGCGCTGTTAATGCTCTGGTAGAGGATAAAAACAATAATTTATGGATTGGCACAGCCGGTGGTTTAAATCTATACAACAGAGATAAGGATAATTTTATTCATGCAGGCAGTATTAATACGGATATAGATCGTTTGAGTGACAGTTATATCAGTGCCCTTTGTACAGATAAAAAATCGTTACTGTGGGTGGGTACCTTTGACGGAGTAAATATTTATAATCCTGAAAAAAAAACAATTACTCATTTTTCTTATAATGTAAATGATCAAAATGCTATCAGCTCGAGCCGAATTACCTGTATAGCTATTGACAGCGAAGATAATATTTGGCTAGGGACACAAAACGGATTAAACTTGTATTCGGATAAAATTAAAGGATTCAGGCACTTTTATACGCAACAGGGTAATGAAGAAAGCTTAAGTAATAATAATATAACTTCCCTGGCAGTTGATTTAAATGGAAATATATGGGTTGGGACAAGGGGTGGCGGTTTAAACAAGCTGATAAAGAGAAACGGTGATTATTTATTTAAACGATATTGCAGTAATTCCCAGCCAGGTGGCTTATCGAATAATTTTGTTCTTTCACTAAATGCAGACAACAGGGGCTATCTGTGGATTGGGACTGAAAACGGAGGTTTAAACCGGTTACAGATAAATACCGGTTTATTCAATGTATTCAAGGTGGAGGAAGGTAATAATCACAGCTTAAGCAGTAATTCTATCTGGGCCCTCTATAGTGATAATGAAGACAGACTATGGATCGGTACTCATAATAAAGGAATAAATGTTATTGACGAAAACTTCAGCAAATTTGAATCTTTCCAAAAAAATCCGGTTAATAAATTTAGCCTGACCGATGACGATATAACTGGATTTGCTGAAGATAACCGGGGAAATGTTTGGATAGCAACGGATGGAGGAGGAATATGCAGATTTGACCCTGAAACTGGCAGGTTCAACAAAATTTTAATTAATTCTGAAGGCGATAATTTTCTTGCTAACAATGCTGTAAAGGCTATTTTATATGATTCAAGGGAGAATTTATGGATTGGTACCTGGGCCGGAGGAATAGACCGTTTAAGTAAAAACGGTGTGAAAATTGAAACCTATAATATAGAAAGTGAACATGGTGGTGGCAACAATAATATGTTATGTCTGTATGAAGATTCAAAAGGAAATATCTGGGCCGGTACGGCAGGAAGCGGATTATTTAAATATAATGCAGTCACAAATAAATTTGACCAGGTAAATTGCAGCAGCCAGTCAGGTATACTTACAGAATCAGCCTATGTCTCTTCAATGCTTGAAGATTCTGAAGGTTCCTTTTGGGTCGGTACGTTATATGGTATGGTAATCCTGAAAAGAGGTCCTGACCAGAAATTTTCGTGTATCAATTTTTCCCGTGTGGATAATAGCCCAACTTTAAGCAGTAATGCCATTGAGGTTATTTTTGAGGACAGGGAGAAAAGGCTATGGTTTGGTACAACAGATAACGGGTTGAATTTGTTTAACAGGAAGGATAGTACCTTTACCATTTTCCAGAAAAAAGATGGCCTGCCAAGCAATTCAATCAGGGGGATATTAGAGGATGATGGAGGATTTTTATGGATCATGACCAATAAGGGAGTAACAAGATTTAATTATGATTCGGCAAGTTTTATAAATTATGACAGGGAAGACGGGCTCAATTCCAACGAGTTTTATGTGCGGTCCTGCCTACGGACAAAAAAAGGAGAATTTTATTTAGGAGGAGAAAACGGTTTTAATGTATTCTATCCAGAGAATATTAAGAATAATCATTTCATCCCTCCTGTATACCTTACAAATCTTAAAATAACCAATATTACAGCACAAATCGGGGCTGAAAACTCACCTCTTGAAAAGCATATCGGGGAGACAACTGAAATTAGATTGAACCATAAGCAATCTTCCTTTACAATAGAATTTGCTGCGCTGAATTATACCCGTTCTGCAAGAAATCAGTTTTCATATAAACTGGAAGGATTCGACAGTGGCTGGAATTATGCAGGCACCAACAGAAGTGCCAGTTATACCAATATTAAGCCGGGCAAATATGTTTTTCTGGTTAAAGGTTCTAATAATGATGGTATCTGGAATAGTACCCCGGCCAGTTTACTGATAACCATTAAGCCACCATATTGGAAAAGATGGTGGGCTAAAATCATATATATTTTATTAATTTCCGGTTTAATTGCTGTTTCTCTGCAAATATGGAATGAAAGAGTAAAAATAAAACACCAGTTAAAACTGGAACACCTGGCCAGAGAAAAAGAACATGAATTAAATGAAAAAAATATTCAATTCTTCACGAACATATCACATGAATTCCGAACTCCCCTGAGTTTAATTATTACTCCCCTTGAGAATATTATCCTTTCTGCAGGATCTAAAATTAAAGAACAACTGATTGTAATTTACCACAATGCAAAACGTCTGCTTCATTTGACAAACAATCTTATGGATTTCAGAAAACTGGAAGAAGGGATGACAAACCTTAAGGTAAATCATGGAGATATAATAAAATTTGTTAACGAGGTGTCATCGTATTTCAATGTGGATTTTAAGCGGCGCCACATTGATTTTACAGTTGAAACAACGGAGTCAGCTATTCATGGTTGGTTTGATCCTGACAAACTGGAGACCATTTTGTTAAATCTATTGTCAAATGCATTTAAATATACTTCGGATTATGGCAGAATCAAAATTAAAGTAAATAGTGCCGATTCAAAAGATATTGAGGAAAGATATAATCCTTTTACAAAGAATACTACCCTGAGCAATAGATACGTTGAGATTGCAGTTATTGACAACGGTAAAGGTATCACCTCTGAAGAACTTCCTTTTGTTTTTGAAAAATTTTATCAATCAAAAACAACGAAAAACAAAACAAACTCAGGAACGGGAATAGGCCTGGCATTGACCAAAGGTCTGGTCGAATTGCATCATGGATTTATAAAAGCAGAAAGCAGTCCGAACCTTAAAACATGTTTTGCACTGGCTTTGCCTGTCGAACCTACGGCATATCTTGATGATGAAATCGTCTCCGAACCGGTAAGTATCCTGAAGAGAACTATTTTAGATGATCCCGAAGAGTACAGGACGCAAAAGAATAAAATAGAATTGGTCGAATCAGATGAGAACCGGGATAAAGCTGAAGTATTAATTGTTGAAGATAATTCCGAACTGAGAACTTTTTTAGCAAAAGAACTTGGAGAAGAGTTTAATATTGCCCAGGCAGCGGATGGGAAGTCTGGCATCGAACTTGCCTTTAAAAACATGCCGGATTTAATTGTCAGTGACATCTTAATGCCTCATTGCAGTGGAATTGATTTATGCAAAGTTATTAAAACAGATATCAGAACCAGTCATATTCCTGTTATCCTCCTTACAGCAAAAACTGCCATTAATGATCAGATTGAAGGAGTTAAAATCGGAGCAGATGCTTACATAACCAAGCCCTTTAACATGCAATTCCTGTTTGTACAGATTAATCAGTTAATTCAGTCGCGAAGAAAGATGTATGCCCATTTTAGCCAGGATGTTTATATTATGCCAAATAAACTTACTGATAATGAAATGGATCAAAAGTTTATCAGGAAAGCAATAGATTATATTGTCTCAAATATGACCGATAATACACTTGATGTTGAGGGACTGGCAGCTGCATTGAACCTGTGTCGCAGTAATGTATACAGAAAAATTAAGGCACTTACAGGCAAAACGATTATTGAATTTATAAGGATTGTCCGTCTCAAGCATGCAATAAAACTTATGGAGACTAAAAAGTATACACTGGCCGAAATTGCTTATCTGACAGGGTTCACTTCTCCCTCATACTTTACTAAAAGTTTTAAAGATCAGTATGGCAGGCCCCCTTCTGATTACCTTACATAAGTATATTTTAAAATTATGTGCTGAACAATTTAAGTAAAATACTATGAATAAATTATTAAAAGGCCTGGTATTTATTGTATTTTTTACAATATTATTATCAGGATGCAAGCAAAAAGCCGGTCAAAATAATAACTCATTACAGCACCAAAAATCTTACCGAATTCCTCATTTGAAGAAACAGGGTGAAACCACGCAATTAATGGTTGATGAAAATCCATTTTTAATTCTTGGCGGGGAACTGGGCAATTCATCATTCACCAGCCTGGAATATATGGAACCGATATGGCCCAAATTGAAAAAAATGAACCTGAATACTGTTTTAGCCCCTGTCTATTGGGAACTGGTTGAACCGGTTGAAGGTAAATTTGATTTTGAATTACTGGATCAACTAGTTGGCAAAGCCCGCAGCCATGATTTGAGACTGGTTTTGCTGTGGTTTGCATCCTGGAAAAACAGTATGTCGAGCCATGCTCCATCATGGGTTAAAAAAAACCAGGAAAGATTTCCAAGGATAAAAGATGACAAAGGTAATAGTCACGAGATATTGACCCCCTTCAGCAACAACAATTTACAGGCAGATTTAAAGGCATTTCAGGCATTGATTAAACATATCAAAGAATTTGATGGAACTGAACACACGGTAATAATGATCCAGGTTGAAAATGAGATTGGAATGCTTCCTACAGCAAGGGATTATAGCCAATTGGCCAATAATGAATTCCGGGGCAATGTACCTCTGGATTTGATACAGTATCTGATAAACAACAAGGATGATCTGGTTCCTGAATTTAAACAGATATGGGCTGTAAATGGATATAAAGACTCCGGAACCTGGGAAGAGATATTCGGGAAAGGCCTGCATACCGATGAGATCTTTATGGCCTGGTACTATTCAAAATATGCGAATGCAATTGCCGAAGCCGGGAAGGTAATTTATCCATTGCCAATATTCGTGAATGCAGCTTTGATTCGGCCGGGACGAAAACCCGGATCAGGTTATCCAAGTGCCGGTCCGCTGCCTCATTTGATGGATGTCTGGAAAGCAGGAGGGCCAGCTATTGATTTTTTGTCGCCCGACCTTTATTTTCCAAATTTGAAGCACTGGTGTGATCTGTACACACGCCAGGAGAATCCTTTATTTATTCCTGAACATCGTTTTGACAATACTGTTGCCGCCAAAGCAGCATATACTATCGGACATTATGAAGGCATAGGATTTGCACCATTCTCAGTAGAAGATGCAGGTGATCCCGAAAATGAACCTCTGGGTAAAATGTATAATATAATAAATCAACTGACGCCTATCATAACAGACCACCATGGCAAGGCTAAAATTGAAGGGGTCCTTTTTAATAAAGAAAACCAGGAAAGTATTTTTCAGCTGGGAAATTACGAATTTACATTACGGCACATTTATACTTTGGGATATGAGCCCAATTCCGGAAATGAAGCCTGGGATATGGCAGGGGCCATTATCGTTCAGACTGGCGAAGAAGAGTTTTATATTGCCGGTTCCGGGATTGTCGCAACATTTAAAAACTTAAAAAATCCCATGTTAAATGTCGGGATATTGAAAACCGACGAAGGAAGGTTTGAAAATAACCAATGGAAGGTTATAAGGCACCTGAACGGAGACCAGACACACCAGGGGAGACATATACGGATATTTTTGAATAATTATTCGATTATCAGATTTGAACTATATAATTACGAGTAGATATCTCTTCCTGAAAATCTGTCTGGCTGCATAAAGCCTTATTGAGTATCAATCTTGATAGTGATTGACTAATTTTTATAGTCTGCAACTATACATAAAAATAAATTTCGGCATTTAAATTTTTAATTACAGCAAATTATATATAAATTACGACTCGAATTAATCTATTAATGAAACTTAAAATCATTGATGTAGAACTAAAACCACTTAAAATGACGAAATTAATCCTAACCTCATCTTTCCCTGAAGCGGGAGGACAACTGAAACGACTTATTATGCTTATGAAGCTATGCGTCATAATAAGTCTGTTTGCTTTGCAAAATACATTTGCAGGCGTTCATTCTCATAACGAGAAAAACGGCATTAGTGCTGAAAACATTCAAAAGGCTAATGCCCAACAGGTATTAGTATCAGGTAAAGTGACCGATGCAGAAGGAGATCCTCTGCCAGGTGTGAACATTATTGAAAAGGAGACTACCAACGGTACCGTTACCGATATAAATGGCAACTATTCGATAACTGTTGCATCTCCTTCATCAGTATTAGTTTTTTCCTATGTAGGATACCTTTCTGAAGAAATGCAGGTAGGCAATCAATCGAAATTGGATATGACGCTTATTGAAAGCCTCGAAGAACTGAGTGAAGTTGTTGTTATCGGTTATGGATCGATGGAAAGAGCCAATGTT